>ERZ1106954.395-NODE-395-length-38534-cov-4.754879_pt1 | contig 38534 bp, 29 predicted proteins | sample MGYA00403678_ERZ1106954 | MGnify/ENA primary metagenome ERZ1106954 (study PRJEB35170, sample SAMEA104062445) | human gut metagenome | biome: human gut; feature: human-associated habitat; material: faeces | place: Denmark | collected 2012-08-20 ... | reverse complement strand
GCTGAATGCAAGTTCAGCGGGGCGTAAATATTCATGGAAGGAAATGTATTTTCTTTAAGAAACACTTATCTGCTGCGGAATAATAATTTCGCAGACAAACAAGCCTTCTTCTATTTTGAAATTTGCATAACCGCCGTATTTGTTGGCAATCTTGTTTATTGAAACTGTTCCAAAACCGTGCTGCTCCTTATCGGATTTGGTGGTTAAAAGAGAAACATCATTCTGCTCTGTCGGATTTTTACAGCTTATGTACAACATACCGTTTATACAGCGCATTTTCAGCTCAATCGTTTTTTCGGAGGAAAGCTGTTCGCAGGCTTCTATTGCATTGTCGAGGATATTCCCCAAAAGAATACAGATGTCCGTTTCCGAAATTTGTACGTCAAAGGGTGCAATATCATAGTAAAACGCTATTCCGAGTTCTTCGGCTTCGGTTTTTTTTGCGCTGACAATATAATCAAGCGCACTGTTCCCCGAAACGGGACCGGATTTTTCCGAAATGTCACAGCAGCATTTCAGATATTCGCTTATCATTCTGTGAGCCTCGTCAATGTCCATTGCACTCAGCGCGCCGTCTACGCCGATGAGCAAATTTTTCATATCGTGATTTAACCGTCTGATTTCTTGGCGATGCTCGTTGTCCTGCTTATACATTGCAATTTCCCGTTCATACCTCAATCGTTCGGCGGCGAGGAGCGCAGTCTTTCTCTCGGACTTGATGATAACGTTGAAGATATAAAATGTGCATATAAAAGAAATCGCAACGATGATTGTAACTGCTAATGCGGCGGCGCTTTCAATTATGTTGTGAGTATTGTAAACATACATTGCAATGAAATATACCGAGGCAATAGACGAAATTGTTATTATCGACAGCGAAAGCACGGTTTTTCGGTTGACAAGCGAGTAATCTCTTTCCTTGAACAAACGAAATATTGAGAGTTCAATGAACATAAACAGCTTGGACAGAATTGCGCCTTGGAGATAGAAAATCGGATTATTCTGAATGTAATCAAGGTTGCCGTGGTGTATTGTCATAAACAGAATGCCCGTAAACAATTCTCCCAAAATCATCGAGAGAAACACGGTCGCCGCATTGAAAATCTTTGTGTGCAATTCACCACAAAACACCAGAGAATAGCATATAAATGCTGCGAAAACGGAAACAGGCACAATAGGCGTTCCCGTGAAAACCGAACTTACCGTTGTCATTACGGCGCACAGAATGACCCCGATAAGATAAGTGACGTATTTCTTACGCCGAAAACCTAACCTTTGGGCATAAAAACCTGTCACTATAACCACATCGAAAGCAGATGAAATTCCGTTCATAAGCCACAGTTCCATTACACCAGAACCTTTCCGATATATCTTGTAAACTCCTCGGCGGCGGAGTTCTGGTAACTCCTTGCGATGGTGATACATTGACCGTCATTCAGAATAAACTGCGTCTTTGTCCAGTTGCGAACATATTGCATATTTACGATACACCCTTGATGAGCACGGACAAAATCGAAAGGCTTTAGCTTGTCATACTCGGATTTTATTTTGTCATTGTATTCATATTTATCTTGATTAGTCCAGAGCCGAAGCCGCCTGCCATAGGTTTCTATATACATAATATCTACTATCGGAATACATAATTCGCCTTTGCTGCAATGTATTTTGTGCAGATAATGAGATTTTTTATAGCTTTCGAGTGCCTTGTGAAATACCTCACTGAATTTATCCCTGTCAACAGGTTTTACCAAATACTGAAAAGCCTCAAGTGAAAAAGCGTCGGTTACATAGTCGGAATAGCTTGAAATAAAGATAATTATAATTTCGGGGAAACGTTTTTTCAGTTCCGCCGCAGTATCAATGCCGCTTGCTCCGCTCATCTGAATATCAAGAAAGGCAATGTCAAACGAGCCGCCTGCAAGAACATCTTCTCCGCAGAAAAAGACATCTATCTGATATTCGGGAGTTTGTTCTTTGATTAAGTCCCGAATTTTTTCGGCGGTGTATTTATCATCATCACAGACGCAGATTTTCATTTTTCGCCTCCATAGATTTCGCACAATGTCACTTTATATTCATTATAATTTTTATGATATGGTTATAATGTCAAAAAAGGTTAATAAGCACCGCTAGGAATTGAATTGCAACATAAAAATTATTGTTTGTGTATTTTTTTGATTTCCCTCATTTTTATAGTTACAAAATAAGACTTGTTTTTTTTCAACTGTTCAAAAATGCTATATTCACATCCTAATGTATGAATCTTTGATGAATTGCCATAAGTACAATCAACAGTATAATGAGTTGATGTCCCATTAGAATATGTAACCTGATTTAAAGAATCATATACGAGTGTTCTTTTATTTAATATAGTAATTTTAATTTTTTTCCCTTTGCCCATAAAATAGTACGCCATGAATATAATGTGATGCACAATAGGAACAATAATAAAAACACATAACAACAAAAATCCAGGCATAAATTTCTCCTCCACTATTCATTAACACATATGTCACAACCGAGCGCAGGGGGCAAACTTACATAAAAAGGGGGGATAGGCAATGGTATAAAAAATGACGCAGTCTTAAAAAGCCAGAAAATTGCTAATCCCCCAGTATTATAACACAGAATGTGTGTGCTTGTCAAGAAAAAGCAGGTAGGTAATTGCCAGAATCCAAATCACAGCAATACAATGTATGATTGACAAGTTTAGTTAAATTAAAAAAGGCTCTAAAGACATTACATTTCCCTCCCATTTCTCAGAACAGGGGATACCATTTCCTGATACTTTTCTGATGCTTCATGTGATTCTGTGTCATGAGCTATAAAAAGTAATGGTTCAAACGGCGAAAGGCTGGTTGAATTTTTGTATTTACCGATAACAACTTGATCACCAGGGTATGAATTAAACTTCTCCATTAACCTACCCTCCGAATTCACCCAATAATAATATACAGGTGCTCCAAGATGACGAGAATCGACTTTAACCCTAATATCATAATAATCCCAAAAGCCAGTGCTTTTTCCTGTCAACCGTGTGTACTCTTCCTTTATGCTGCTTTTTAATAATTCTATATATGGTATTGAGCAATTATTAATTTTCGCTTCAATAGTCACATATCTGTATATATCATCAGCATACTGTTTGAGCGTACTATCACTGGATGTGTTACCACCAGAAATGTAAACCTTGTACATGTTTCCGCTCTTTAAAAATGTAAACTTGATGTGGTCATAATTTACCCTGATGTTGTTCAAATTGAGAAGCAAGTCGGATATAAGGGCACTTCTCCCTGAAACAATGGTTATTTTATCAGAACTAATTACCGGTATATCTAACCTATTGCCCCCAGGATAAATTATATTTGGTTTTGGATTGTTTAAGCTATATCCAGCTATGACCTCCAAAAAATTTATGCTGTCAAATGCTGATATTTCCTCATCATCAACAACATCCCATACCCTTGTCCAATATGTTCCGAAGTGATCAGGAATATCAATTGAGTAGTATATTCCGTCACGTTTTACCTTACCCCATTCACCTTTATACCCATCACTAACATTCGGATCAGAATTCATGACGAAATATATTGATCGCGTTCCCCACTGAATAGTGCTAGGAATGCCCGATCCTTGTAAAAACCTGTAAGCAGGAACGATTTCTTCACCATCTAGGAAATTATCAAAATCGCTATCAGGATTTAGTGGATCTGTAGTTATAACCATGCCATTTTCCAATCTCATACCAGCAACTTCAAACACATCCAAGAGCCCATCTCCGTCACTATCTGTATCATCGAAGTATTTCATGGTGCCTAATGCTGAATAAATTTTTCTTAATTCATCAGCCTTTATTGCCTTGTAAAATTCACCACCCGTTTTTTCCGATATATCTTGTAACACATGGTCATAGGATGACGCCCCTAAGCCGATAGTGTAGATTTTTATTCCAGAATCCTTGGCGTATTTTATCGTCGAGTATGATACTGAACTACCTCCATCAGATAATAGGATGATTGCCTTAGTCTTACTGTTGCTTAATTTATTCAATTTACTTGTCGCTAAAGATATTGAACTATTAAAATTATTTCCGCCAGTAGAATATATCTTTTTTAGCGAACTCAAAAGCAGAGATTTATTATCAGTAAATTCACACAACAATTTAGCAGAGCTATCCTCGGCTATTATTGAAATGCTATCTTTTTCGGTAGCAAATTCAATAAATGCAGTTGCAGCATCAATCCTACCACACGTGCCGTTAATCATTGGATCATTCGTTTGCATACTTCCCGAACAATCAATGATTAATGCAATATCAGAACCAATTGCATCGGAAACTAAAGAGCCATATAAGTCGTGTTCCCATACTTCATGCCATTTTCTTCTATCAACAACCATATATTTGCTAAAATGATTAACGTGAGTACTAACAATAAAGTTATCAATGTCATACATGGTTTCCAGTTCACGATACATATGTTCTTCTTCATCATGCCATAAGAAAATTAGATTACAAAATTCATCACTATTCACCAAGCTCGAATCTACAGCAAAGCTAATTGTGGCACTTGAGAAATCTGAGCATGTTGTAATATCAAACGGCTCACCAATTAACCCAACCACGTTCGTCGACATTAAGTCAATGTTCATAATACTTTCGACAGAAGTGGTCTTGTTAATATTCCCTGTACACTCCATTGAAACTGAAACTTCGGTAACAGCGCAGTCCTCGTTCTTAACCTTATGAGTAAACGTCTGGTTGAATTTTTCCTTGCTGTCGATAATTCCGTCGCCGTCGGTGTCCTGTACAAGCGGATTTGTGCCGAGAACTAATTCATCTCCGTCGCATAATTCGTCCCCGTCGGTATCGGCAACAAGAGGGTCTGTACCGTACTCATTTACTTCGTCGCCGTCGGACAAACCGTCATTATCACTATCATCTATGTAGGGATAAGTATTATTCAAAAATTCATCAAGATTTGTAAGTCCGTCCTTGTCAAAGTCCTCATCACCGTCATTAACCCCGTTTTCATCTGTGTCAGCCTTAGTCGGGTCGGTGTATGTCGAAAATACCTCGTAAAAGTCGCCAAGCCCGTCGCCGTCTGTGTCGGTGTTATTAACATCGCTGCCGAGATACTTCTCAATGCTGTCGGGCAAGCCATCGCCGTCTGTATCGGCAAGCTTAGACCAGTTGTCAAAATCCTCAAAGAAATCGGGAAGACCGTTGCCGTTTTCGTCCTTCATATACTGCCATTCGTCTTTGGGAATATTAAGCGGCTCGGAAACTGTACCGACAAAATCTGCAACACTACTGCTGTAATTTGAGTTCACACTTGGGCAGTCAAATGAAATGCTGTCGGCAATGATAACAACATTACAACATTGTTGAGATTAAGATTCTGCGCTTTGATAACAACATCTCCGAACGGAGCATACACCAAACCGTTAAGGTTTACATTGGTGCTGTCAATGACAATATCTCCGTACTTTGAGTAAATCACGGAGTCGTTTGTATTCTTAACCTCGCCGTTCAAAGAAACATCTTCAAATGCTTTCAAAGCAGTATTGATGTTTATGTTTCCTGTTAATTCAGCCTCGCCGAGAACCTCGGTAGGCGTGTTTATGTTGATATTAAGCTCATCAAGAACATAATCCTCGGTATGTTCCTCAACATTGTTTCCGGAAAAATATTTGGCGTCAATCTTGTCAAAGATATAAATCATATCCTGACCTGCATTCTCGGTTTTGGTGCCGTTTACATTTATGTTGCCGCCGGTTACGATTGTTCCGTTCGTGCAGACGTTACCGTTCACGCAGAAATTTCCTGCGGTTGTTGTAATTGCGCCCTCGGCTTCCGAAGCCGCAAAGAGTGTGTAAGGAAATGCGATAGTTTCTTCCGCTGACGCCGTAACCGATGAAATCATCGAAACTGACATAGCAGCCGCAAGCGTGGCAGAGATTATCCTGTTGATGTGTTTTCTCATTTGTTACCCCCGTTACTTTTGCAGAACTTCTTCATCGTTTCAGGAACTTCGGGCTGGTGAAACCAGCATACGCAGGCACTCTGTGCCGAAAACGCTCCAAGAGCCAGCACAAATGCCATAAGCATTTTGCAGGCATTAGTAAGGATTTTTTTAGTCTGTGTCATAATTCATATCAACCTTTCATATAATATTGCCTTATTTTCGGATTAGGCTTATGATTATTTTTGTACAAAAACGACGAAAAGTCAATATAAAATGTTTATTCCGCAGGTTTTCTTGTCTATTCGGCATTGACTTGCGGAATAAACATAAAAACTTGCGGAATAAGCAAAGGGTATTGATTTCTTTTTCATACCATGCTATTTTTTTAATGGAGGGATAGATATGATAAAGAGGCTTTCGGAGAAAATTGCAGATAAAATGAACTGTGAGGGAACAATTCAGTCCGAGGATATAGCTGCATATTCATACAGCATTGAAATCACGCTGGCTACAATAATAAATTTCATCTCAATAGCAGTGATTGCTATTTTATTCGGTCGTTTTGCTGAGATGATTATGTTTGTAATAGGTTTTGTACCGCTCAGAATGCTAAAGGGCGGGTATCACGCAGATACCCATTTAGGCTGCATTTTGATACTAATTGTGTGTGCAACATTGCTAATGCTCTTGATTAAGTTTGAGTTGTGGTTTTATTCAATACCAATCCTTATTGCCGCCACAATATACCTGTTTATTTCGCAAGGCAAAAATTCCAACCAACTGATTACCGAGAAAAAGCAAAAAAAGTTCGATATGACAGCGAGAGTTATTATTGCATTGTATGCGATTTTCTGCGTGATTGTCGCACTGATTTGGGGATTTACTCCGATAATTTTCGCCTTACTGTATGGGGTTGGCATTGCGGGAATATCTTTGTTTGTAAGCAAACATATTTGTAAAATAATGAAAGAATAAGATGATGATTTATAATAAAAGACAAGGCGTTGGTTCAACCCCAACGCCTTGTTTTTGTTCCTGCCGCTTACTCCGACAGCCGATTGACTGCTCGGAGCTGCGGCGGTTTTTTTCTTTTTCAACTCTGCAATTACTCATACTGCTTGTTGCACTCATCAAAATACTTCGCACTCGACCTTGTATTCTCCGTCACCTGATTAAGCAGAAACTGCATATACGCCGATACAAGTATCTCGTCTTTCTTTTCGTCGCCTGTGTGGATAATCTCCGACCATTCGTCTTTGGTGAGCTGCACCTTGTCAAAGTATAAGAACAACGCTCCGAGAATACTCTCCGCAAGTTCGCCCTCGTCGTTCTCCTCGTGACAGTAGAAAGCGTAGTCCTGCTTGAGTTCGGAGAACAGATGATTGATTACGGACAGCTTGCCGTAGTCCCTGTTCTTGACAAGTTCGGCTAAATATTCAACAGCAGTATCGGACAGCCCCGTGAAATCGCAGACTGTTTTCGTTTTGCCTTTCGTTGCGGTCGTGTTCGTCTTACCGATAAGGTAGTCCGCCGATACATTCAGCACGTCGGCAATCCTTGAGAGAATTTCGATATCGGGCATACGGTTATTATTCTCATAGTAACCGACCGTGCTTTTTGAAATCCCGACTGCCTCGGCGAACTGCTCAATCGTATAGCCGTTTGCCTTTCGCAGCTCCTTCAGCCGTTTTCCGAATACCTCAACACAGGTGTTTTTGCTTTCCATAACGCCAAATTTCCTCCTCTTTTGAATATAAAAAGACTATATTTGTGGAATTACAGAAAATATCCCACAAACGCCTTGACAATGTGATTTTGAAATGCTATAATCAGTATCACAACCACGAAATCAATCTTTATTATCATAATACCACAATAATGATGATTTGTCAAGTGGATATTTCAAATAGTGGGGAGGTGAAAGAATGATTAAGAAGAACGCAGATATTCGCAAAGCCGCAAAGGAAAGCGGCGTGTTCCTGTGGGAAATTGCGGATAAACTCGGAGTATCAGAGCCTACGGTGAACCGCAAACACGATGTTTGCGCAGTTTGCCCAAAAGGCGGCACGGACGCCGCCAACAAAGGCAAACAGGAGGTATCTTCGCAAGGAAATGTCCGACAGCCAAAAGGCGAAATTCTATTCTTCGATTGAGCAGGTAAAACTCGAACATCAGGCAGAAACAGCGAACGACTAAAGGCGGCACACGGCGGAATATCGGATTAGTGGACAACGCATTTATTGCAAATCTGAAAAAAGAATGTTGGGGTTGATTGTTGCTTGCTAAGCACTGCCGTGTGTATTTTCTTTTTCAGCTTTGAAAGGAGGAACACAATGATTTCCTATGCGCCCTTTTGGAAAACACTTAAAAGCAGATACACCACATCAACATACGAACTGATTAAACACGACGGTATCAGCAGTAGCACGATACACCGACTGCGGCACAATCTGCCTGTTGACACGAAAACACTCGACAAACTTTGCACGGCTCTCTACTGCTCAATCAGCGATATTGTCGAACACATACCCGACAGAAAATAATCGGCTGAATGACTACGCTCAATGCCAACGTTGAAACAGAGCATACTCAACGAAACGACTATGCTCCCGACAAAATCGAAAAAGTGCGTACTCGGTAGAACGACTATGCACCCGACAAGAGCGGAAAACGTGCGTAGTTGACACGACGACTATAAAGCGGATTTTCAATCAGAAAAGCCATTTTGGTTCTTGAGCATTTTGCGGGATTTTTTTGCTAAAACAGCAAGGGGTTTGGGGAATGTGTCCCCAACTCAATGTGATAAAGATAGGCTCGCCCTGTCTTTATCACTATTGAGTATAGTAACAAGTACAGCACAATGGTAAATAAGCCATAATCACCACAAACATCATCAGATTCCACGCAGTGAGGAGGTATAATATTGAGTGAAGCAAACAGCAACTCCCTGTCAATTTCGTTCCGAGTTGACAGCGGGATAATCGATCACAACAACCGTTCCATTATCGCAAAAAATGTTGACGCATCTCGGATTTCCGACAACATTACATACAAGCAAGTCGAGCTAAAAGAGTTCTATCAGCAGATTTTCGGTGCTGCACTTGCAGAGTACAACGCTGTACAAAAGCGAGCCGACAAGCGCATACCCGACTACTATGAACACATCAAAAAGTCCAACAAGGAAAAACTTTTCTACGAAATAATCGTGGAGTTCGGCGATGTGCTTAGCTGCGGAAAATCTTCGGACAACTGGAACACGGCGAAACAAATGCTTGATGAATATATGCGTGAGTTTGAAAAACGTAATCCCAACCTTAGGGTATTCAATGCGGTAATGCACCTTGATGAGGCAACTCCGCACCTGCACATTGACTTTGTTCCCGTTGCCCGCAAAACGGTTCGTGGACTTCCGCTGAAAAATTCAATGAGCGGTGCTTTGCGTGAGCAGGGCTTTTCTTCGACAAACCGATTTCAAAATGAGTGGGTGTCTTGGGAAGAACGTGAGCAACAGGAGATGACGAGAATACTCCTTGCCCACGGATTTAGCCGAGATGTCAAGAACGACAAGCACGAATATTTGCCCGTTGATGATTACAAAAAGTTTGCGGCGCAGCGGCAGGAAATTCGGAAATGCAACGCCCACATCAACGAGCTGAAAAAGAAAAATCCTGCGGAGTTGTCTGCGGAAGAAATGGGGCTTGTCAATAATCAGAACGATTTTCTGCGCTCTGAAATTACAAAGCGTGACGAGAAAATTTCTTCGATGTCAAGAAAGATAAACGCCGCTTTTGTGCCGATTGAGGTCTACTCCGAGGACAAGCTGCAATTCGTTGCGTCCGAACTAAAAAAGCGTGGAATACAGTTTGCGGAGGACGTAACAACCTTGCACGTCCCCGAATATGCAAAACGAACCGCCGAAGCAATTCTCGAAAATTATCAGCCAACCAAGCTAAGTATCCGTGACCGTGTACGGCTGGATATTGACAGACTGGTGTATATCGCAAGCGACTTTGACAACCTGATATATAAGCTGCTTGTTTGCGGCTATGATGTAAAGCACGGGAAGAATTTCGCAGTCAAACCGCCGTATGGCGACCGCTTTATTCGACTGAAATCACTCGGCAACCCCTATCTGACCTATATGCTTGACCAACGGATTTTAGACAGCAGGAACTTTACAAATTCCATACAGAGAAAGCTCAAAACCGCCGATTGTGTGAAAAACGAATTATGCACCACAATAATCAACATAACAACCGCGGTTAAGCAGTTCAGACTTGTGCCGAAAAAAGTCAACCCGAATTACATCTACACCTTTGAAAATGATGTGAATATCGACCGAATTTCTCGGCAGTTGGCTACGCTTGACGAGTTCGGGCTGACTTCCCGTGAGCAGATTTACGCCAAAGCTGACGAACTGAAAGCCGATAACACCGCCGAGGGAACGGAAAAGCTGCGGAGAATTAAGGAGTTAATCAAGGTTTACGAGGACATTGTTGACGGAAACTATATCGACAATTTGGTAAAATCACAAAATGCAGTACAGAAACAATCACACAAACACTAAAGAAAGGACGAGCGACAATGAAAAACAGCAGAAGCGAAAAGTGGACGGGACGAAAATTCAAGGTCACGGTGCATTTGCCCGAAGGTCTTTCGGAGAGCGTTCGGCAGTCGAAAATCGACCGCTTGTATGATATTCTGAAAAGCAAATCTGCCGAAAATGAAAACAAAAATGATGATGAAAATAACGATAATACTTGAAATACCACGCCGATTATGATATACTATATATGGATTGGCTCGTAGTCGGAAATTACAGGAGGTTGATTATGAGCAAAACAACAGCAATATACGTTCGGCGCTCCGTAAGCGACGCAGACAAGGGCAACAATTCGCTTTCGATTGCGGCACAGCGTGAAGAATGTATCAGATTTTTAGGCGAGGAGGCTGATTTCAGAATTTATTGTGATGACGGAAAATCGGGCAAAGATATTGAACACCGCCCCGCTTTTCAAGAGATGATGACGGACGCACGAAACGGCGAAATCTCACGAATTATCGTAAAGAAATACGACAGATTTTCCCGAAATATGCGTGAATATCTCAACATCACAGACACGCTCGACAAGCTGGGTGTAAGCGTTATTTCGCTCTCAGAGCCTTTCAACACGGAAACCAAAGAGGGGCGAATGATGAGAAATAACCTGCTCAACTTTGCAGAGTTTGAGCGTGAAACAATAGCGGCGAGAGTTGCGGACGCATACAACACCAAGGCTCGTGAAACGGGATTTTATCAGGGCGGAAAGGTGTACTACGGATATGTTTCCGAACGCCGCACAATCAACGGCAAAACAGGCTCGGTGCTTGTTCCGGGCGAAAAAGCGCACGTTATAACAAAGGCGTATGAAATCTACAAAGAGCCTACAACCTCGCTGAAAGATGTCATTTCGTACTTTCAGCAGAACGGAATTGATGTTTCGGCAGAGGGCAAGAACGGCAGGACAAATATGGACAGGTCGCACTTTTCACGGCTGCTTGAAAGTCCGCTGTATGTCCGTGCAGACGCGGAAGTTTACCGATATTTTGCTTCGCAGGGCGTAGAAATGCTTGACGATATTTCGGCTTATGACGGAGTTCACGGCTTGTTTCTGCACGGAAAATTCCATTCGGGTGCGCCGATTTATGTCAAAGTCGGCTATCACGAGGGACTGGTGGACGCACAAACGTGGCTTGCTGTGCAGGACAAAAAAGCGCACAACAAACGCATTCCGAACAATTCCGAGGCACTTCATTCGTGGCTTGTGGGGCTGCTGAAATGCCCACGTTGCGGGTATTCAATATCGGTTGCGTATAGTTGGAACAAATCACACGCAAAGCAGTGGAGATACTTCTTTGACACGGGTTTTTACACGGCAAACAGCTGTGTTAAGAGAACGTTGAAACTGCGCCCCGATGAGGTTGAACAGGCGGTATTTGAGGCAATGAACGAACGCATAAAGTCGCTTGAAATAGCCAAGAAAAAGCGTTCAAAGCCCGATACTGAAACAAGCAGAATTAACACCGAACTCACCCGAATTGACGAGGAAATCCGCAAGCTGATGGACAAACTTGCGAACGCAGATACGGTGCTTTTCGACTACATACAGGAGCGCATAAATGCCCTGCATAAGCAGAAATCCGAGCTTGAACAGAAGCGTCAGAAACAGCAGCGAAAGCACAGAGAAATCGACACAAAACCGCTGTTCGAGCCACTGAAACGGTGGTCGGAATTGTCGGTTCACGAAAAGCACGAAATTGCTTTAACGATGATTGAGGTTGTGACGATTTCCGATGAAACAGGCATTGATATTAAGTTTAGTATTTGAGTGTTGGTAAGGTGTTGCGGTGGGCGTTCCTGTCGCAAATATGATATTCTTTTCGCCGTAGTTCTGGTTGAGATACTGCGTTTTCATAAGAATATCCTCGCTCTTTTGCGCAGGAGTAGTCTGAACACCGGACACCCTATTCATTTTTGAAACCACAAGACCGTTCTTGTAATTGTGTGCTTCATCAACGACAAGGCTGTCAAATCCGAGCTGTTCAAAGGTCAGGGAGGTGTCCTTAGTCTTGCCGCCGTCAAGGAGCTTCTGCAAGCGTGTTTCAAGCCGTTTTTTCTCACGCTCAAGGTCTTTTATGGAACTGCGGTTGTTGGAGCGTGTTCGATAATCTCCGCTTAACTCGTCAATTCCGCTTTGCATAGTGTCAATCTCACGCTGAATGAAATCCCTGCGGTACTCCATTGACATCGGAATTTTCTCAAACTGCTCGTATGACATAATAACTGCGTCATAGTCGCCCGTACAGCACCGCCCGATGAATTTCTGGCGGTGATTTTTATCGAAATCCTTTTCGCTTGCTGTCAGGATTTTTGCCTGCGGATAGAGCCGCAGCCACTCGTTCGCCATTTGTCCTACAAGGTGCTTCGGAACGACAACGCAAGCCTTGTTTATCAGACCGAGTCGCTTTTTCTCCATAGTTGCCGCCACCATTTCAAAGGATTTACCAGCTCCGACGCAGTGGGCAAGCAGAGTATTGCCGCCGAATTTCGCTCTCATAACAGCGTCCAGCTGATGAGGTTTCAGCCTTATGGACGGCGACATTCCGGGGAACGTCTGATGAGAACCGTCAAATTTTCTGCCGACAATGCTGTTGAACAGATTGTTGTAGCGCTCAACATATTTCTCGCGGCGCTCCGGCTTCTCCCACAGCCAGCGCTTAAAAGCGTCTTTCATTTTCAGAGCCTTATCCTGCGCCAAATCAGTCTGCTTTTTATTTATTTCATAATGCTCCTTTCCGTCAACATCGGTTATCTTATCCTTGACGACGATATCCCGATTGTTGAGCAGATTTTCAAATATCGCCTTTGCAGGCATTCGGGCTGTGCCGTAAATCTGCGTTGCGGCGGCAGAGGTATCCCAATTCTTGTTTTCGATTTTATACTCGCCAGTAACGGTTCTGCGCATAGGCTCGTAAAATCTTGCCTTTGCGTAATCCTCAAGGAAATGCTGATAGTCCTCAACATCTACCCATGACACGCCGATACGCGCGGTAATATCTCCGGCTTCCAGCTTTTTCGGGAGGACTTCCGTCAGTGCCGCCACATTGCGCTGAAAATCGGGATCGTCCTTTGCGTAAAGCTCGGCGGTGCGCAGCTTTTCACGAACATTGCCGGAGAGATATTCGGAAGTTTCCTCCCAGCCGACAAAAGGATCTTTCTCGTCAGATTTCAGCGGATTAAGGTATATCAGGTTGTCCGATTTCAGAACTTCTACAATACCCTGCGGTTCCTGCCCGCAGAGCTGTGCCATATACGGTATATCCATTTTGCCCACAGTATCAATGGAAACCTGCATAGCCTCCTGCGGAGTATCCACATGGGTGATTTCGGCGGTATATTTTACCGTGCGCTTGGTGAAGAAATCCGACTTTTCTACGGTCTTGGCTTCCTCGTCGATGATTTCCAGAGCGCAGAGTGAATTGTAATCATCGTCACGGCTGAAAACCTGCGAATTACTGCTGTCGTTTATGTAGCCGTTCTTCTTTACAAAGCTGTCGTACTGCGCGTTCAGCCTATCCTGCAAGGATTTCAGTTCCGCATCGGAGCAGTTTCTTTCCTGTGCGGAGAGCATTTCTCGGAATATGGTACGCAGTTCGTTCAGACCCTTTATGCGCTCGGCTTTCTTTCCAGTTTCCGTTACCTCGGTCATGATGTTGTTTTCACGGAAATACATCTTTCCGTCAACCTCGGCAAAGGTGAAATTGCGGACATCTTCGACAGCAGGGATAATTCCGGCTTTTTTCTCGGTTTCCTGCGTCCGCTTCTGGATAGCGTTGGTCAGTTTGAGATTGTTCACAGCCTTTTCAAGCTGTTCGGAGAGGTCAGCGCCCTCGATAGGAACGCAGGCTGTTTCGCTTGCTTTGCCGTACATGGAAAATTCAATGCCCTGTTTCATAGTGCCAAGTATCATTTCGGGGTGATCCAAGAAATAGTTATTTACCGGAATCCCGTCATGATTTCTTCCGACATAGCACCAGTCAGGAAGTTCAACCGCCATTTTTTCACGTTTCTGCAGGAAGATTATATCTGCCGTTACCTCCGTGCCGGCATTCGCCTTGAAAGCGTTGTTCGGCAGACGGACAGCGCCCACAAGGTCGGCACGTTTCGCAAGGTATTCACGGACTTTCGGGTTCTGCTTATCCAGAGTACCCTTTGTGGTGACGAAAGCTACAATGCCGTTCGGCGCTACTTTATCCAGCGTTTTTGCGAAAAAATAGTCGTGTATCAGGAAATTCTCCTTGTTGTACCGCTTGTCGAACACTCCGTAATTTCCGAAAGGAACATTGCCGATAGCGGCGTCAAAATAATTGTCGGAGAATGTAGTTTCCTCATACCCCCTTATCTGAATATCCGCCGTCTGATAGAGCTGCTTTGCGATTCGTCCGGTTATGCTGTCCAGTTCAACGCCGTGCAGACGGCTTTCCTTACGCATTTCTTCGGGCATAACGCCGAAAAAGTTGCCTACGCCCATAGCAGGCTCCAAAACGTTACCTCCACTGAAACCGAGAGCCGCCAGTCCTTTATAAATGCCGTTTATGACGGTGGGCGAGGTGTAGTGCGCGTTCAGCACCGTGCTTTTGGCGGCTGTGTATTCGTCCTCTGTCAGCGTTTCCGCAAGCTCCTTATGTTCGCTCGACCAGGAACTGTTGTTCTCGTCAAACGCTTGTGAAAGACCGCCCCAGCCGACGTACTTTGAAAGAACAGTCTGCTCCTCCGGAGTTGCAAGGCGGTTTTCACTTTCGATTGCTTTCAGAGTTCGGATAGCGGCGATGTTGGCGGCAAATTTGGCTTTCTGACCGCCCTCGCCAAGGTGTTCGTCGGTAACGGTGAAATCGTGCTTTTCGACGGGTGCTTCAATCTGCACGGGACGTGCGGCAGGCTCTTTAACAGGCTCAGTGCTGTTTGCACTGTATTTAGCGAGAATTTTCTTTGCGCTCTCAATCTGTTGTGGGTCGTCCGAATTATCGACAGTCCATTGTGCGCTCCGGATACGTTTATTTATGTCCCTTTCCGTAATGTACTTTTTCTGGGATATAAGCCTGTCGATACGGGCTGCGACTTCACTCCACTTCATCTTTACAGTAGCTTCACTGCCGCCAAAACCGCCTTTGTTCAGAACAATACCCTTTGCGTCGTGCCATGTATCATATCCGGTGCGACCCGAGCCGCCTGTGCCGTATTCGTTTTTCAGAAAATCAGCCTTTTCCTTGCTGGAATGGGGCTGATTGAAGTAGTTCTCAATCCGGAACTTGCCGCCTTGAACGCCGCTTCCGCTTAATATAAGCAGGTCTTTTTCCTCCTCCGAAATGAACATGACGGGAGAGAATTCAAAATTCTTTTCTGTTCTGAACTCCCGTCGTTCAAGCTGTAAATCTTTCAGATTTTCAAGAATTTCGTGGAGGTTGCGATGAGGAAAACGCAGAACGTCCTTATCAGTTTCGCAGCGTTTTATAAGGTCGGTCATGCCGGCGATGAACTCCGAAACTGGCTTTTCTCCCTTTAGGGCTTCGGAAATTCTTTCGGTGCTTTCCGGGAAACCGCCTGCAAAGAACTCGTCCGGAATAAAGAAATCACCCTCAACGTCGCGGCTGAGATACCACAGGTTTTCAGCGAGTTTCCTGCGGGTGTAGGCTTCTGCGTCGTCGATCGTGACCTGATCCGCAAAATTGCCGTCGCCCAGCAGCTCCTCAATACGCTCCGCAGCCTGTTCCCATGTGATTGTTTTCTGCGCGGGGCTGTTGAGCGCAGTATCTCCCACGCCGATGGTAATGCCGTTTTCGTCATACCATGCGGTAATTCTCCTGTCGGCTGCTCCGGTTGACTGACCGAAATCTATTCCTCTGGCGTTCGTCCCGAACTCATTGCGCAGAAATTCGGCATTTCTTTCACCGCCCTTGTTGAGCTGATACTGGTTGATTATGCGTTCAAGGCTGTGCGGCTCGTTCGACCCGCAGCGAAGAACGCAGTCGAACATATCCTGCGTTATGAGCAGTGAATTCGTATCGGCAGTCGTAATCGACGTTTGTTTTCTCGGAGCATAATTTTCCGCAGACTCACCGAAAAGGTTGAGCTGAACGCCCTCGGTGGAACTGTTAGAAAGTGTATCGTTCTGCGGTTCTGTGAGCCTCTGCACAGTTTCATCGGGGATCGAAACAAGGTCGCTGAACTCCAGATTACCCAAAGCAGAAATCATATCGTCGGAAAATCTGAAATTCTTCTCCTCGGCAACCTTATCGCCGTACATCGTCACTATTTTTTTGTTCTCAAGGTCTGCATAAACGCTTATTCCGACTTCGGTATCTTCGTGAGTGGTGTAGGCAAGCTGAACGTGCGACAGGTCAGAGAAGTCGGCTTCTTCTCCAAATTCATTCTGTGAATATTCGTTTATCCGTGCTTTGGCTTCGTGCAGAAAATACTCCCTGTCAAGCTGTTCGTGACGGTCGAACTCCTGCCTTGCCGCAGTAATCAGCGCATTTCCGAGGGCTTCCCAAGTGTGGGAAACCTCAAAACCGTCCTTTGTGCGGAACGTCATTCCGGTATCCGTTTTCTCTGATGAAATCTCAACTCTGCGGATACCATCGGTGGGAGGGTACTCAAAATTGAGATACTGCATATTCGCATATATCTTTTTTGCAAGCTCGACACTTATGTCCTCGCCGTTGTGGAAACGGGTTGTCAGCTCCTCAAATTCATCGGCGCTCAGACTTGCTCCCATTGTCCAGTTGGTTATGCCGCTGTATACCGGAGCATGGTCGTAATTGAACAGCTTATCGCCCAAATCGTCCAGTTCATCGCTTGCAAGCTGCTCTTCAGCCAGAAGAACAATGTTATCCGTCAGCGTTCTCTGCGTTTTGCGTTCCTCACGAGAAAGGGTAAAATCCGGAACTTCGGTATAACCAAAGCTGTCTACAAAGTGCGTTGTTATTGCGCCGTCTTTCTTTATTGAGATAATATCTCCGACTGAAAGGGAATGTCCATAGAAATCCTGCGGGTGGTCAACATTGAAACGCTTGTAGATATCATCCAGCGTTTCGTTCTCCTGCAATCTGCCGCGATAAACACGGTCGTAATTCTCACGGTCGATATACATTCCGTGTTTTTTCAGATGTTCGCTGTTTGCGAAGTGGTAATCCCGCAGCTTTTCATCGTCTTTAAGCTGAAAAATCGCATATCTCGGCTCAGTGAGCGCAAACAGCTTGCTCATGTAGCTGCTGTCACGACTTGAAATATCCTCGCTGTTGCTCATGAATTCTTCCGCAACACCATCAAAACCCTCTGCACCACGGTCGAGAAACTCCTGCCCACAGTTTTCGGTAAGGTATTCCATCGGGTCGTTATGCTCCATAGCGTCGAAAATATCGTCGAACGACATATAGGTATAGACGAACTGACCGCCTGCGTCGTTATCTGAATTGTAGCGTATCCAGGTGACGTTTTCCATTTCGGGATTGACGTAGAATTTATCCACATCATCGGGTATTTCGTCCGGCTTTTTATTCTCAATTTCAGATATTGCGTCCTTTAGCTTGCCGAGAATATTTGACGAAGCAATGGACTGCTTTTCATCTATGATTTCCCCGATACTGTGATAGGAAGCGTAAAGTTCCACGTTGTATGTTGAGGATTCCGTTCGGCTTGCGTACACGGAAACAGAAACGCTGTGCAGGCTGTCGAGGTACTTTTCATCGTTGTTCCAAATCTCGTTTGCCTGATTGAGCGCTGCGTTGAATTCCTCCACGGAATAGGGATAATTGACCTTGAACCCGACTTCCTCCGGCGAGAAATTTCTGTTGTGGCTGCTGTTGACGTAAACGCATGGGTACTTTATGTTCTTCTGCTGGATTTCCGAGCGAATATCGTTGTAAAGGCTGTCCGAAACCAAATCTGCAATAGATTTGAGATATTCGGGATTTTGCTGCATTTCCGTCCAGATTTCATCATGGGAACTGCGGACGGCTTCGGCGGCACGTTCGGCGAAATATCTGCGGAACTCATCGGCATTGTATGAAGCCGCAGCCATTTCCAGCTCATCGGAGTAATCGAGCATAAAGTCATGCAGATTACTTGCGTCAGCAACCTTGTGGCTGTCCTCAATGCTCATGCTGCCGTCATAGGCATAGGGGTTATCTTCTTCCGCAGAATTATAGGGACGGTCTGAAAAAGGAATGCCAAGTTCTGCCGCCTTGCTTCTTGCGACCTCAAGACCGGTGAGGGTTTCGTCAAGCCGGTCAGTTACCGCAGAAACGACCTCTGCACGGAAGTCCTTGTCCTGCTGAAATCTGTTATACAGAGGTGCAAGCTGTTCAATGGAATATTCCGAGCTTTCACGTCCGGTGATGAGCCGAGTGTAGTAGCTGGTCACGGCGCTTTCTACTTCAATATCGAAGTTCTCCCTGTCGGTGTTCCGGTGCGCGTTACGAACAAGGTCGTTCTCATAAAGCGCGCCTGCTGCAAGTCTGACAAAAACAGAAACAGCGGGGGAAATATCCTCCGCTGATGTGCTGTTTATCCTCTGCGCTGAAGAACTATCTGCTCCATTACCTCGTGTTCCACTATGAAACTCCGTGTTTTCTCCCAGCGCTCTATTTCGGTGAACGTCGTTTTCGGGCGAGGATTCTTCTCTGCGTACTGCTTCCGCAGAAGTTCCCACATTTCCCACGCTTCCTTGTCTATCTGACGGGGAATCAGCTCCCATTTCAGACGACCCTCCAGCGACGGGATTTCTTCCGGATAATTCTCCGTCATGAATTTCTGCCACGCCTTGCCCCAGCGGTCTATCGGTTCGCTCAGGAGCTTCTGTTCCTCGTCCGTCAGACCCAGCTCCACCTGCTCCAGATACACGAACGTTGTCGGGTCGAGCTTGTACGTTCTGCCGTTCTCCGTCTTGATTTCGGGATAGTACATCTTGTCCTCTGCGCACCAGACGCTCTGGTCGCACCAAATCTGTCTTACCTCTGCCATTGTCGATACTCCTTTCAGCAATAAGTGAATTTATAGTTTTCTCCATTGATAACAGTGCTGGTCTTGCCGCTATCTGAACGTATTCCGTCAGCTTTTCGGCTTCTGCCTTGCTGTGAACAAGGTCGAATGCGGATAAATCCATAGGATTGTTCTTGTAGTCGAACCTGCCGCCAAGCTCGCACCGAGCCGCTATGAAATACTGCGTTATGGATACGAAAGACTTTTCAAATGCAGCTCTGTCAGTTTCGGAGATATTCAGCGCCTTTATCGCATTTTCGAGATTGTCAGCCGCAGCAGTTCTGCCGATAGCGTTCACGCAGCCGGACATGGATTTGTATTCCTTGCCCTCCGCCTTTGAAAACGCAGCGATGAACTCCTGCGCTGTCCGCTTGTCGAGCGTCCACTGATAGGGCGGTTTGCCGCCGCTGGTCTGGGATATATCGAAATAGTGTTTCAGTCCGCTGCCGTCCAGAACGGCTATGCTGTTCGTTCCACGCATGACCTGCCGTTCGAATTTCCGCCATGTATCATAGTCGGCGACCATTGTGGCTTTCGGGTTAGCTGCGAACATCGCTATGGTCTGCGCCGTTGGCATTTTGAAGAACTTTCCCGCAAATTTCAGATATTCCGCAAAGGTATCCCTGTTCTTATAGAGCTGTTCGGTAATGCTTTCGTACCTTTCACGAACTTCATCTATTCGTGCCATATTTCCTCCTCAATTCAAGTTTATCACATTAAAGCATAAAAGTCAATATTTTTTTGCGGTCAAACGGGGCTGATTTTGATACAGTTTAGCCGTTTGACCGCAAATGCGCATTATCTCTTGTGCTTCGGAGCAGAATTAGTTTGTTTTTCGGGGTTGAGAGTTTTCGCAAGCTGGTTCTTAATATCCGTTACCTTCGGCATATCCGCCTTATTTACGGAAATTGTAGTAGTACCCTCGACCTTTGCCTGATACTTTATTCCCGCTTTGTCCAGTTCAGCCATGAGGATATCGGCAAACTTGTTGTTCTGCCGCGGGAGGTGGGCAATGCTGTCCTTGTCGCCAAGCTCGGCGTATTTTACGCCCTTATATTCAGTCTTGCCGAGGGACTGATAACTTCTGAGAACTGCATTGCTGAACTTTTCGTGGAAATCCTTTGTGATAGGCAGAGCGTACTGCGCATAGTCGCCGGTCTGCGTCTGATAGGACGGCATGGATACAAACGGCTTGTTTTCGCTGCCCGTCATCACCTTAACGTCCTTTACCACAAAACAGCCGTCTATTGTGACCTGTCCCGCAGCCTTAAGGCTGTTGTTATCCACGGGTCTTAACTGGACATTCACGGAAGATTTGGACTGTTCAGCAGCGGGGACTTCGGTTTTCAGCGTTTTTTCGGGAGAACTCATGAGCTGCTCATAGCTTTTCAGAACGGCATTATTGAGCGCCGTCCTCGCTTCTGCGGTAATGGGAAAGGCTACATCTGCGTAATCTCTGCCCATCTTCTTGCTGGGCATAGCGACAAACGCACCCTTTTCGCCCTCCACGACCTTTACGCCCCGGACTGCCAGCTCGCCGTTGACTACCACGTTTGCGATAGCCTTGACATTGCCGCCGTTCTCGATTTTAGATATTGACGATACGTCGAAAGAAGTTTTGTGTTCCATTGTTGTTCCTCCTGTCAGGTTGTACTGAGAATGATCCGCCGCCCATGTTTCAAACGGCATGAGAACAGGTTCGCCGAATTTGCCGTCGTTTTTCTGCGGATAATGATTTACCATCTCAAATCCGATTTCCTTAGCCGCCTGCCTTATGATGGCAAGCGCCTCCTTGCTTTCGTAAATAGAGCTGCTGCGGGTGAAATCCTCCACAAGGACATTTTTGTTGTCCCGTACATGAAGAATGTCCGCTGCCGCATTTTCTCTTTCAATGCCCATCGTGAGCCTTGCGGACGGCTTTTTATTCCAATTTAACGCCTTTTCAGCGTTGTAGGGCTTTTCGCGCAGCTCATTGAAACGCTTCTGCGCTTCGGCAAAGGTATCGTAATACTCGATAGGTGTGGGGCGGTCGTACTCACGGGGCATTGCCCATGTGCGCAAATCTGGTATGATGTACACTTTCCACGGCTTGTTGTTTTCTTCTGCCATATTAATTCCTTTCTGCGAATATCCTGCACGGATAAGGATAACCGCCGTTTACACTGTCTGAACGCTCCCAATAACCGTATCCGCTGGATTTTGCGTTGAGAACGGAGAGAACTCCCTCGACCGTAAGCCCTGTATCTGCGGGGACTGACAGTATCATCGTCTTTGCGGAGGAACGCGTCCTCTTGCCAATAACGGGGTAATTGTTGGCGTTGTCCACAATGCAGTAAAGTATCTTGTGACCGTTCTCGTTTCCGTCAGCGCCAGCAATGCCGCCGTTGTTCGTACCGTTAAGGTAGATATTCGCAGCATAGCAGCTCTTGATGTATGCAGAAACGTTATAAGCCGTTGCAGTACCTACAATACCGCCGCTGTTTTCGGCAGTTGACGTGAACGTCCGCACGCCGCAGCCGATTATACTGCCTCCTGCATAGTGCGGCTTTTCTCCACTGTTGAACAGCTCCACGCCGTAAGCAGTCCCGGCAATTCCGCCTGCGGAAACAGCCGAGCCGCTGACGGTAATGTTGTTTGCGATACAGCCTGTCACGGTGCAGGCGTTGCCCACTATACCGCCGATACTTTTGCCGCCGCTGACCGTTATTCCGTCCGCCATGCAGTTTGAAATATCGCCGCCAAAACCGCATATTCCTCCGATATTTTCAGCGCCTCAGCTGTGATTTTGCTGTTCAGAACTTTACAGCCGATTATCCGTGTATTTCCGGTGGAGAAATATTCGTTCGTATCGGTCGAGGGGTAAGCGTAGGATACGACTTCGTTGCAGATTACTCCGAGATTTTTATTCTTTCCGGCTTTGATAATTGCGCCGTCAACTACAACATTCTGTATAGTTCCTGCGGCAATGGTACCAAATAAACCGCCATTGCCGGAAACATTCTTGATAGAATGACCCTGCCCGTCGTACACAAAATAATCGTAGGATTTGTTTTCGTAACCGCGGGTTATTTTCTTTGTGCTGATAGGATTTCTGTCCGTATTCCTCGGAAACGCAATATCCGCGGTCTGTACGAAATATCCCTTTGCGCCCTGTTCGGAAAGCCGCAGGAGCTGGTCGTAATAGCTGATGATATACGGATTTTCAGCCGTCCCATTACCGCCGCCGTATTCGTTCAGTACACGGTAGAGTTTTGTGCTTTTGCTGAATTTGCTTTCAACACCGCCGTAATATTCAATCGTGCCGAAATCTCCGTTCTGCTTTTTGGTGGAGTAGCCGTAGGTACAGCCGAAAACGCTGTTATAAATATCGTCCTTATCGTCCACCACGGGCAATGTCAGTTTTGCGAATCCCGTCATATCCAAAGCTGCCTTGTATTCCAGCGCTTCTGTATTCAGATAGCTGCGGTCAATGGAAATTGTGATATATGTAGCACTCTGCCACTTTGCGTAAAGGTCGCAGTCCTCGGAAACATCGAGGTTCTCCACACGGACGGGAGAGTTTTCAAAGTACCAGCCGGAAACTATCTCGCCGTCCTTTGTCACGCCGAAATCATCGAGCATATCCAGCGTTGAGCCGATTTCGACTTCAATGACCTGCACCTTATCGTCATAGTGCAGAGTGATTTTTGCTGTCGGCGGTTTCTTGCTCCACACGGCGTATAGGGTGAGGTTTTCCGCAGGCATGGTAAGGCTTTTTAACGTAGATTTGGCGTTATCCGTTTTCGCCCAGCCTGTCAGGAACAGACCGTCCCGGTATATTGAAACATCTTTCGGCAGAGGAACGCTGTCGCCGTATCTGACTTCCGCCCGTGAGAGCTGACCTGTTCCGCCGTTGGAATTGTAATTCACTGTGAATGTGTCCGGTTCCCAGACGGCGAAAAGCTTTACGTTTTCATACGGCATTTTGTAGTCATAAAGGGGATACGCAATGTCCGTATTATCCGAAAAGCCGAGCAGCTTGTAGCCTTTCCGGGATATGGATTTTGACGCGCTTTCGGCAGAGGGAAGAACGACATACTGTCCGGCTTCTGCCGAAATGCTTTCAAGAGTACCCTCGCCGCCGTTCGCGTAGAAAGTTATAGTGTAAACTCCGCTTGCGCCCGAATTTGAGGAGGAACTGTAACCGCTGTTGGTGTAGCCTGTTTCGGCAGTTTCCGCAGGCGGTTCGGCTGATGAGGTTTCGATTACGGGGACATCAGCTTCGCCCTGTTCAAAGGATTCCGCAGAGTAAATTTCTGTTTCCGGTGTGGCGACTTCTCCTGTAGGAATGGCTGTTTCTGCCGTTTCCGTAGTTGCGGAAGTTTCCGTTGTTTCTGCGGGAGCGTCGGTTTTATTACTGCCGGATAAAGCCGAAACCGCAATGAGAATGACTGCCGCGACAGCGATACCGCCTATGATTAAGTAGGTCGTGAAATTCTTCTTTCCCTTGCTTTTTGCGGATTTGCCCGTTGAAATGGAGTAGGTGTTTGCGTCGATTACAGCGAGCTTTCCCTCCGTTTCAAGCTGGGCGAATTTCTCGGAATTCAAGCCGTCTGCGATAGGCTCGTCCGTCTGGTACTGCGTGTAGGTGCAATCTACAAGCGCAGTTTTGGTGCGCTTCACGAAAGCCTTGTATTCCGCCGTCTGCGTTATCATCTTTTCCTCAAAGGGAACGCCGTTTTCATCTGCATTCTGTTCGGGGATAATGAACACGGTTTCGGCTTCATCGTCAAAGCTTGAGATGTCAGCTTTGAAAAAGTACATTATTTTCCACCTTTCTTTCTGAAATTGATATTGACAAAGTATTCTTTTTGATGTACAATATAAGTACAGAGTAAGTATAATAGTGCTGAAGGAGATGATTTTATGGCAACAACAAGTGTTACTATGCGTGTGGACTGCGAAGATAAGGCAAAGGCTGAACAGATTTTTAATGCGCTGGGACTGAATATGTCAACGGCATTCAATATGTTCATCAAGCAGACTATCCGCTGCGACGGAATTCCGTTTGAGGTCACACTTCACAACAGAGCTGACGATTATTTCTACAGCCCTGCGAATATGGCTCACATCAACCGTTCCATCGCTCAGCTCAATGCAGGAAAGGTTTCCAGGCACGAACTTGTCGAGGTGGAGGACGATGATTAAACTCTGGACTGACGAGGCTTGGGCGGATTACCTTTACTGGCAGGGCGAGGACAGAAAAACTCTGAAACGCATTAACCTGCTCATCAAGGATATAGAGCGTGACCCTTTTGACGGAATAGGAAAAGCCGAACCGCTGAAACACAATCTGAGTGGCTACTGGAGCCGCAGGATCGACGATACAAATCGGCTTGTCTACAAGGTCGAGGACGGTCAGCTTTATATTATTTCTTGCCGTTATCACTACGAATAATGAAAATCTCCGCTTCGTCGCAAGCGGAGATTACCTTTTCGTCTTGTCCTCAAAACGCATTGTAAAGCCGATTTTGGCGTTTCCGTTCTTGTCAGTCCTGTCAGCAAGAGAAACGACAGCGGTGTAAGTGCTTCCGGTTTTCTCGGATTTGAAATCGCTGACCTTGACTTCTCCGTGCGACAGCAGATTTTTCATCATGGGTTCTGTCAGCTTTTTGCCTTTAGATGTGAAGAAATAATCGTCCTCGTAAACACGGAATATGCAGTCCTTGGGAGCCTTTTCGCAGTAGAATATACCCGTATTGTCCCGAACGAATTTATATACATTGCCGCCGCATTTCGGGCATTTCCCGATCGGGATTTTCTGAGCGGTTCTCGGCTCAGCGACGGGAGTATGCGCCCTGTGCTTTTCGGCTTCGATGATAGCCTTGATTTTCTCCGTAATGCTGCTGATTACCTCATCGGCGCTGGCGGTGCCGTTCTCTATTGCGGCAAGCTGTAATTCCATTGCGGCGGTCATTTCGACGGACTTAATTTCGGGAGGGACGAAATTTATCATCTTTATTCCCATTTCAGTCGCGGAAATAACCTTGTTCTTGCGCTCTGCATAGCCGTCTGCGAGTATCTTTTCGATGATAGCCGCCCTTGTTGCGGGAGTACCTAACCCTCTTTCGGAAACATATCCGGAAAGTTCCTTGTCCTCTATTCGGCGGTCGATATGCTCCATCGCCTTTAAGAGCGAGCTTTCCGTATAGCGCTTCGGCGGCTTGGTTTCGCCCTCTGTAATAAAAACATCGTCTACATAAAATGTTTCGTTTTCGGAATAGTTTATTTCCGGCGGTATCTCGACATCATCAGGGCAAAGCGCTTTCCAGCCGAGGTTGACAGGCTTTTTCTGTTTCAGCCTAAATGTTTCGCCGCAAATATCAAAGACGTACTCAATGTCCAGGTATTCGTACTGCGCCGAAAGGGCTTCCAGCAGCCTGCGGATAACCAGATGTAAAATCTGTTTTTCATCGGAGGTCAGCTCCATATTTACAGCATTCCCGATATTCTCGGTGGGAATAATCGCATGGTGGTCGGACACCTTTGCGTTGTTGATTATCCTGCTGTCTATGTTCAGCCCGTTTGACAGAAGAATATTAACCGCTTTTTCCTCGAAAACGCGGAGCATTTCAACGCGTCCGGGGAGAATTTCTGCCATATCGTCCGTCAGATAGCTGCTGTCCGTTCTCGGATAGGTGAGCAGTTTCTTTTCGTAAAGGCTCTGCATAACGGAGAGCGTTCTCGCCGCTGAAAATCCAAACTCATCGTTTGCGGCTATCTGCAAAGAGGTGAGCGAGAACAGCAGAGGGCGGTTCTCCTTTTTCTTCTGTGAGGTTATGCTCTTTACCGTAGCCGGCTGACCCTTGCACATTTCAAGTATTCTTTCAGCGGCGATTTTTTCGGAAAGGCAGTCCACATCGTCGTCAAACCATTCAGCACCGTTTGAGAGTTTCACCTTATAAAAAGGACGCTTCACGAAATTGCTTATCTCGTTTTCGCGCTGAACAAGCATATTCAGTACAGCCGTTCTGACGCGCCCGATAGAGCATTTTGCGCCGAAATAGCTTGTGTAGAGCCGCGTCAGATTTATGCCCCACAGCCAGTCTATCTTGCTGCGGGTAAATCCAGCGGAATAGAGGTTATCGTATTCGCTTGCTGATTTAAGGTCAGCGAACCCGGCACGGATACTCGCTTCTGTCATTGAGGAGATCCACAGGCGGCGCACCGGCTTTGTACAGCCGATGTAGTCGTATATGTATCTGAAAATGCACTCGCCCTCACGTCCGGCGTCTGTTGCTTCGATAATCTCGTCGATTTTGGAGCTGTTCATCTGCCGGGCAAGCGTTTTCAGGACTGAAACCGCATTCTCTATCGGGACGAACTGAAAATCCGGCATAATGGGCAGGTCGGAAAGCGACCACTTCTTGTAGCCCTCGTTATATTCGTCAGGCTGTTTCAGCCGGACAAGGTGTCCTCTCGCCGATGTGACTATGTATCCGTTGCCGCAAAGCGCTCCGTCGGCGGTCTTTTGCGCTGCGCCGAGAACGGCAGCAATATCACGAATTACCGACGGTTTTTCCGCTACTACCAGTTTCATTTTTGTTTTCCTCCTGTTCGATCGTGCTATTTATAGCACCGTTTTCTTTGCTGTCCGCAGCGCTGTTTTCATCATCGAAAATACCCGTGCTGACAGCTTCAATGACTGTTCCAATGCCGATACCCTTGTCTTTCAGCATACTGAAAAGCCGCTGTGCTTCCAGCTCAAAGATGTTCTTTGAAAGAGCGTCAATATCCGCTTTCAGAGCAGCGGCGGCAGTTTTCTTCTTTTCGATCACCGCATTAATTTCGTCGAGCTTCTTATTCTTGACCTCGACCTTTTCGGAATAGGCGGCGATCTTCTCGTCTGTATTCAAGCTACAATCTCCTTTGCTTCCGTTTTTCACGGATTTTGTGAATAACGTATGCGCCTGTCACGGCGACGAGCAGTCCTATGTCAACAAAGCTGATGTGGAACTGCGGACGGTCAGTCGGTTCGGCTCCCTCTGCCGTATCGGGCGGCATATCAAAGATATTCGCCTTTATGATAAAGAACAAAAACGTCAGCAGCACGACTGCCACAATGCAGATGAATATGCGCTGTTTAACGCTTTTGCTCATAATTGTGTTGTATAGTTTCCTAATAGCTGCCACCCTCCCAATATTCAAGCATACTCTGTATTATCGCCTTTGAAGCCTCATACCTTGCCTTTTCGTTATCCGTGAAATTGTATATTTCGGGATAGTCCTTGTCGTAGTAGTCCTTGACCGTGTAGAGCTTAACGGTCAGCTTGGTATGATTTATGGGGCAATACGGGTGTCCCTTACAATAGTAATGCTTGTGACCGTCATCGTCCGTAGTGTATGCGCAGCGGTCTGACTTGTATTTCGTCTTGCAATTCTCGCCGGGGCAAGCCACAGGCGAGGTTTCGACTGCGGTTTTGTAGACGAATGTATCACCCCAGCGGCAGTAGTTTTCATTGACGGTTTTCATGAACTCCTCGAAATCCTCTTTCTTGAAGTCGAAGTCGTATATTTCGCCGTCTGAAACACCGTCAGCCTGTTGTTTTCCCTTGTCATAAGCACGAAAAGCAGGGACATATAATCTGCGTAATCGTCCGTGCCGAAATCGTCTATCCACGAATTTATCGTGCTGTCAGCGCCCTTGGCGGGGTAGAAAGTGTTATTGTGGCTCTTGTCGATGTACTGGATTATTTTTCGGGGAGCAGCAGTATCTCCATTGCAAAATCCCGTCACCGTGTCTTTCAGAGCGTCTTTCGCCTGTTTTTCCATGACGTCCTTTGCCTGTTCGACGAATTCCTTATAGCCCTCATAGATTTGTTCCGGAGTCTGATTACTGTTATCATCGACAAGCCATGCACCGCCGCCGGCGACAGACCCGCCTGCGCCGCCTATTATTTCGGCAAAGCACAAACAGATAACCAGCACTATCAGTATCACGCCGATAATGATGAGGCTGTACGGCATTGTGGACGAAATAAACGACGCTATTTTTGATACCGCCCCGGCGATTGCTTTGCCTGCCGCCTGTGTTGCTTTCTGCGCAGCTTTAGCGGCTGTCTTGGCGGTTTGAGCAGCAGCCTTTCCGGCTTTGGCAGCGCCTTTCTTCACGGCTCGTTTAGCCAGAAATTTAGCTTCTGCCGTGATGTTGTGATTTACGCGTTTCCGCAACTTTCGCCGTAATTCCGCAGATGTAGGCTTGTGGATTTTCCGGTAAACCCTCTTGGTGATTTTAGCGCCGTTCTTTGCTGTTTTCACTCCGGCATTTGCGGCGGTTTTAACTCCGCTGGTGCCGTGGTCGTATATCTGAACGCCGAGTTTCGCGGCTTTAACGCCGTTATCGTCGGATTTTTCAGCCTGAGCCACAAAGCCCTTTTTCAGCACCTCCGCAGGCTTTGCTGCAATGTCAGCGGCGGTTTTCGCTGCGGAAGAAAGTCTGCGGTACTTTGAAATATTCACCTTTGCCGGAGCAACGCCGCCCATGGCAATGGAGATAAGCTCGGATTTTTTTCGGAAAATCTTTTTCTGCTGTCTGTTAAAGGATTTGAGCAGCTTCAGACGGGATTTATCAATCTTTTTTCGCTTTATTTTCCGCAGCTTTTTGTTCTGCTGCTGGCTGTAAATCACACGCTCTTTCCGCTTGGTAAGCGTTCCGTTAGCAACCGTGCCGTTTTTCAAGACTTTGTATTTCTTGTTTTTCGGCTGGTGAGGCGACAGTTTGTACTGCTTCGGCGGTCGGAATGGAGTGGGTGTTTTTTTCTCGGAAGAACCGGAAGTTTTAATTTCGGTTTTTGAACTGCCAACTGATGTTGCAGATTTTGAAAGCGGGATTTTGCGGTCAGCAGCTTTGCCGCTGGCGTGTTCCTTGCGTTCGGCAAACTGCCGCCGTTCGGTTGGCACCGATTCACTGTGGTGCGGCATAGGCTCATCTTTTTCAGAACGGCGTACTGTTCTTTCAGTTTTGCCCGAAAGCGCCTTTTCGTTCTTCTTGGAAAGTTCCGTTTTCTGAGATATGCTGTGTTCAATAGAACGGTCGTTCACGGAACGAGCCTTTACGCCGCCTTTTTCGGTAATGACTTTCAAATATATCACCCCTATACTATCTGAGCATTACTCACCGAATTTCGTAGTCATAAGCTTATACAGCTTCGTATCCGTAGGAAAATCGTCCTTGAAAGGCAGAGAGCCGTTAAGTCCGCAGTAAATCAGACCGGAACCTGCCGGCGCGCCGGTAACGAAACTCATCATGTTTTCGGGTATTTTCAGAAGATGCGACAGCTTGTCGCGGTCGCTCGCTGCCTGATTGAGCATGAGGATAAACTCCGAATTTGAAAGCATGGAGCGCGCCGTATCGGATTTGAGCAAATCCTCAACGTTCTGCGTTATTCCAGTAGGAATACCGCCCCATTTTCTCGCTCTCTTATACAGCTCAAACAGGAAGTTCGCACTTTCTTCATTTCTGAAAAGAAGATAAATCTCGTCTATGTAAATGCGGGTACGGATACCGCGCTCACGGTTGCGGACGATTTTGTCCCACAGATTTTCAAGCACTACCATCATGCCGAGAGGTTTGAGCTGCTTGCCCAGATCCTTGATGTCGTACACGACAACACGGTTATTGACGTCCACGTTGGACGGGTAGGAAAATGTTTTCATAGAGCCGTTTACATACAGCTCAAGCGACATATACAGCGGCTTTGCTTCCTCCGAGGGCTGCTTCGACAGAATATCGTAATAATCCTTGAGCGTAGGCATTTCCGTTGTTTTGCCGAGCAGGAAATCACGGTAGACCTCATGCAGACAGTTGTCGATGATAGTTTTCTGTTCGGGAGAAATGCCCTGTTTTCCCATGATGGTTTCAAAGAACGACAGGAAAAAGTCGTATTTTGAGCTTACGACATCTTCCCCCTTGTTGTATTCCTCAAGCGAGATTTCAAGCGGATTAAGGTGCGTGTCGCTGCTTTCGGAAATGTAGAGAAGTTCACCGCCGAGCGCTCTGACGAGATTCGTGTATTCACGCTCCGGATCCACGATGATTATTTCATCATCGGTCGCAAGGAACACATTCACCATTTCCCGCTTTACGCTGAACGACTTGCCGGAGCCGGGGCAGCCGAGAATAAATCCGTTGGCGTTTATAAGACTTGCACGGTTGAAGATAATCAGATTGTTGGTGGTCTGATTCAATCCGTAGTAAACGCCGCCTTTCTGCGACAGCTCTTTTGAATTGAACGGCATGAATACGCAGGCGCTCTCCGTTGTGAGAGTGCGGCGCACCTTTAAGCGGCAGTTTCCCAGCGGCAGACAGCTTGCCATTGCGTCCTCCTGTTGAAAGTTGGCTCTGGAGGTAGTGCAGACGTGCTTACGGAACACGGCTTCGATTTTATCCGTGTTATTATCCAGTTCGTCAAAGCTGGTTCCCGTCACCATTACCACCAGATTAAGCAGGAACATCTTCTGATTTTTGCTCTGCAAATCGTTCAGCAGTTCTTCGGCTTCCGCAAGGGACTGTTTCAGGTCGTCCGAAATCACGTCAGAGTAAACGCCGTGCTGCGACGCCTTTTTCTCTTTCTGCATTTTGTTGGAGCGCATTGCCGTAAGCTGCCGCTTTACGACCTTTATAGCTTCGCTCGGCTCAACAGGGGCGATGTTCACCGTTACCACTATCGGCAGCGAGGTTTCGCAGAGGTCTTTCAGCATATCGTCCACCAGCGAGGACGGCAGATGTTTCAGATAGACCATTCGCGCGAATTTGTCGTTGTACATGAAATAGTCTTTCTTGAACTCAAAGTAATCGGGGCAGCACAGCGATTTTTCTGCGCCGCGCAGGAATTCCGAACTGCTTATCGGGCGTATCTCCTGATTAACGCCGCGGAAAATATCTGCGATAATGCGGATACGCTCGTTGGCTTTCAGCTTTTCGATGTTGCTGCCGATTTTCTGAAAACAGCTCCGCATATACAGTTCCTTTGCGGCGAGTTTCTGCTGCGCCAGTTCCAGAGTAGCCGCCGTGACTGTCACCGTGAAATACTTCTTTGTGGTAATGCCGTTCTGACCCTGCTGCATTTTATCCAAAAGCATTTCGTTGTACTCGTCGCGGTATTCGTCAAAGCCGTCGCCGGCGTGCTTCAGAAGTATCTGACTTGAAAACTCTTTCTGATTGATAACGTTGTTGTGGAGCGTTATCTGGATATCGTCAGAGGTATCAAAGCTGTTGAGCAAATCCCCGTAGGCGAGGAATATTCGCTCCTGCTCGGCTGCGTCCGCAGCGTCGTAGGTCACATCTGAAAAAGCATAAGTGACGGAATAGCGGTTCTTCTCTACCTCAAAAATGTACTTCCCGTGAACGTGTTCATAAGGGATCGTGTCCTGCACGGTTCTGGCGACCTTACGGACAATCTTTTCCTTTGTCTTTTTGGGCTTTTTCTGCTTTGCAAGGCGAACCTTGTCCAAGTCCTTTGCCGAGCTTTCGGTAACAGGCTTTTTAGAAGAAAACATACTCATTTCTTCTTTCTCTCCTTTCGGATTTTATTTGTCTGCTCTGCGATCTGATGAGCTATCTCGTCCTCGGATATTTCATTACGGCAGTCCCAGAAAACGGGAAGTTCCTCATACTTGCGTTTCTGCGGCTCGACCCATTTCTGTCTGTACAGCAAAGCCAGAAATTTCTCAAACGGCATACCGTCATATCTGAAAAAGCCAAATGCGAATATCGGTACGGCTATCATGATAACCAGCCAGCCGACAACATCATCTCCGAGGAAGTCCTTTCCAAAGATGTACAGCGGAACGCAGACGGCGAGAGCCGCCACAGCGCATACGCACTGCCTTATCGTCAGCCCGAACAGAAATTTCTCCTTGTATTCGGTGATTTCTTTTGGTATCTTTATTTCTATCAAATTATCTTCCTCCTCACGATGAGCCGACTATCCGCTTTGCCCATGCGCCGGAACTCATTACTCCGATACCCAGCGTCAGCGTTGTTATGAGTCCCATTATTCCGTCAAGGGCAAGGTTATAGCTGCCTATGCGACCGGCTATGAGCGCATTATTCACGGCGGCGTAGGCGATGAACATTATCGCAAGAACTATCGATTGCAGCGTTACTGCGGCATAGGATTTCAGAAATCCCTTGCCGATATCTGATAAGCCGTCGCAGGCGAACGTTGACAGCGGAACGGGCGCGATCATCGTGTAGACCGTCAGCTCAAACAGACGGGCGATTACCACCACGTTAGCTATAATCATAATGATTTTCATGATAAGTCCCTGTATGGAAATCTGCATATTGAGAATCAACGGCTGGAAATTGAGAAATCCTGCGTCCGTATTGTTGATGATTTGCGACGCCTGCGAAGAAGATACGAAATACTGGGCTGCGACCTGCCAGTCGCTTGTGTCGATGAAAGAATACTGCGTTATGGTACCGCTGATTTCATTCACAAAGCTGTTAAAGCCGTTGTAAATCACCGTCGTAAAGAACTCGGAATTATCCACGCAGACCTTTGCAACGACCATTTTCAGAAACAGCATCATGACGTTTTCCCATGTCACCCACTGAAAATGCAGCGTTTTCGTGAAGAAATCTATAAGAAAGAACATCACGCACAATGTGAGCGATGTAGCCTTTATAGCGGATACCAAATCCGGAACGGTGCTTGTGGCAGATTGCAGAAGACTGTCGTTCGTCAGCAGCTCTATCAGCATTGAGAATAAGCTGTTAAGTTCCATCACAATACCCTTGATAGTATCAAGGCATTGTCCATATCCCCACATAATTAATTCACCTCGTTTCTGCATACGGAAATACAGCGGCAAACAAGCCGCCTGCCGCTGTTCCGTCTGTTTTTCGCTTGTTTACCCGGTGATTCCGAACAGGTCAAGCGAAAGCGTGAGCGCGAACACCACAAAGCCCGACGCCAGCGTCATAAGTCCGCGGGTCTTTGCTTCTGCGTCGTCGTTCTTGATCGCGAGGGCGAACATAATGCCGCCGACAAAGGCGACTACCAGACCGATACGTCCGATCCACGTCGCGAAGAACCCGATAACGCTGTTGAAAGCAGCCTCGCCGTCGGCAACACCCTCGCCGCCCTCTGCAAAAGCGGATACAGAGGACGCCATCGCCATCGTCACCATTGTGGTGAGTGAAAGCACAGCCTTCCTGCGCTTTGCGTTCAGAGCAGAAACGAAATGCTTAATGGGGTTGGTGCGCTTTGCTGCACCCTGTGCAGCGGTGGTAGTGATTGTGTTTTCCATAAGAAAACCCTCCTTGAAAAAATATATGTACAACCGCAAATGCGGCTGTAACCGGATCAAAACGGGCTGTCCACGATTTCTCTGAAATCCGCTTCTCCTATGACCTTTGGTGTGGATAAATCCATAGGCATAAGGTTTTCGGGAATGGCTTCATCGGAGAAATCCAGCTCCTCGTTTTCGTTGAACATTTCTTCGCCGGCGGTCTGTTCCTCATGCTGTTTCAGAGCAGCGGCGATTTCCTTTGTGTCGAATTCTTCGTCAAGGTTTGTCATGTTATCCTCCTCGTCGGGAACGTCTATATCTGAAATGTCCTTTTCATCATCGGCAGGCTGGGCAACAAGTTTCGGCTCCACGGTTTCCGAATAAATTTCGGTCATATCCGGAGCTTTTTCGGTGTGCAAATCGTCGATGAGATAGGCATAGTTCTTGTTGCTGTCCTCCAGGTATTTGTAATTCTGGTGCTTCTCAATATCGAATTTGTGACAGAAAAAAGGGTGGAGCGCCCGGACGATCAGTACGCACTCGTTCGGTTTCATTACCTTGAGTTCGTCCGTCGTCATAAGTTCTCTACCCAAAATGCTGTTATTCTCCGAGGTTGACGGAGATTTGTGGCTTCGTGTGCGGTTCTGGTATACCACGTCAATGGTTTCTTTGCCGAGCGATTTCGATATTGCTTCAAGGGTGCTTGCTTCCTGCCCGCCGAGAAAAAGCAGGCTGTCGCAGTTACCCGTGAGTATCTCCCATGATTTGTCGTACATCTTTTTGAGCTGTGCCAAATTCTGAATTATGATGTTTGCGGATATTTCCATGCTCCGCATTGTTGCAAGCAGTTTATCAAAATCCGGAATAGTGCCGACATTCGCAAACTCGTCGAGCAGGCACCGCACATGGACGGGGAGTCTGCCGCCGTACTTGAAATTCGCAGTATCGTAAAGCGTATCGAAAAGCTGCGTGTACATCATCGCAGCAAGGAAATTGAATGTTGCGTCCGAGGACGGGATAATAACAAAAAGGGCGGTCTTTCGGTCGCCCAATGTATCGAGGTGTATGTTGTCCGTGTGCGTCAGGTCTGCGACTTCCGGAAGATTGAACGCCGCAAACCGCACAGCCGCAGAAATGAGTATCGACTTTGCGGTTTCGGCGGGAGCTTTCTTGAAATCCGCATAGAACGAAACCGCCATGCTGTGCGGATTTTCGGTTCTAAGCTCGTCCATCATTTCATCAAGCGGGGAGCGGTGGTTTTCGTCCTGCTCGGAGATTTCCGCTAACCTCATCATCTTCATTACCGTGCTGAAATTACGGTCGAGGGAGTTGCCGTTCACGTCCTTTGCGTCCTCTTTTTCAAGGAGATAAAAGGCTATCGCAAGCGTGAGCGCCTTTGTGCTGTCGTCCCAGAACTGGTCGCCGCCCGAAGCGCCCTCCTGCTTGGTATTCTTCATCAGACAGTTGACCATTTTCATGACGTAGGTTTTGTTGATATTTCCGTCCTTATCGTAGATATAATTGAACGGATTGTAGTTGTTGCTGTGCGACATATCTATCAAGTTAAATACACGGATTTCATAGCCGGCTTTTTTCAGCAAACGTCCGCAGGAACGCAGCAGTTCGCCTTTCGGGTCGGTTACGACATAACTTGTGTTTAACTGCATTATGTTCGGCTTAACGTAAAATCTGGACTTACCGGAACCGGAGCCGCCGATTACCAGCACATTGAGATTTTCTCGGTGCTGGCGAGTGTTCAGCGACATTCGGACTTCTTGCGTGAGCAAGATATTGTTGTCTGTTTCAAATGGGGATTTCGGTGATTTCTTAACCTTTTTCTTTTCGGGCTTTGTCGCCGTCCGCAAGCTTTGTTGCGCGGCGTCCTTTCCGCGCTTTGGCTTGCTCCCTGCCGACATCCTGTCGGCAAGAAATTTTTCTTCCTTTTCGTTCGCCCAGCGAGCCGAGCCGTGTTCTACTCCCTTTCGGTGCAGGCGTTTTCGGGAAGTGTATTTCATAAGCGCATATATGCCGAGGGCGAAAGCCACCATGAGCGTTATCTTAAAACTGTACGACGAAAAATCCGTGAAATGCGCTCCGACCGTATCGGTGGAAGTAAGCACGGTTTCAAACTGCGTCATAAGCACGTTGAAATCCAGAACGCCCTCATCGTCCACGGACAAGTCCATAGCCGCGCCAAGACACGCCGAAACATACAGAACTGCAAAGACGATAATTGCATACAGCAAAATCGTCAGCATATCAGGCTTCTTCTTTTTCAATGTTTCAACCCCTTGCTTTCGTTAAGTTTGAGCTTTGGAGAAGTCGGCGCGGCAGGCTGATTTTTCAGCGAATTATGAATTTTGTTCTGGAGCAGGCTCTGCTTTTTCGCCTTGTCGATTATGTGAACAGAGTTTTCTTTAGGGATATTGAAATCTCTGGATATCTTATCCGAAACATTTATCGTGCTGAAATTGTAAGTCTTGGATTTGCCGCCGAACGTTAGTGTAAAGCCGTTCTGCGAGGTTCGCTCAATGCCTATGCTCTGCGAAACTCCGTCCTTGCCGACCGTGCGTTCTTCGATTTTGGATTTGACCTGCCTGTCGATTTTCTGGGACTTTGCAACAGCCTTTTCAGCCTGATATTCCGTCATTCCGAGCCGGTTGGTACAGATGTTCTTCATCTCTGTTTCGGTCATTTCCTCCGGAGTGAGGGCGGCAGTCTTATCTCCATTTGAAATGAAAATATGCGTCAACGAGCGTTCGCTTTGTATGTGCGGCGTCCTTGCCGCACTTTGGGCGAACGCCTCACGACGTCCTGTCGTGCCGCCGTCCTTGAAGTTGACGGAATTAAACCGCATATCCCGCAGGGTAAGGTCGTCGCTTGGATAACGGACATTCGTTTTCAGTGAATTGAGGTTATCATACTGCTCCGTATGGGCAAGGAACTTGTCCTTATCCAGCTTCAGGTCACGGCAGATTTTATTCGCCGCCAAATCAGCCTTTGCTTCGGAATAACCGAACTGCTCCCGCAGCATATCCATCGTCTGCGCCTTATTCACGGGCGAATACTCAAAGGATTTTCCGAGCTTGTCATCGGCAATGACGATACCTTTTTCGTCTGAACGAATATCCAGGTTGTCTGAAATCTCGCCGTGAACACGCTTGTAATCTTCCTTGACAACGGCAACCTGCTCAGCGTTTTCTGCGGGATAGACGCATTTTACCTTTCCGTCCGCGGATTTCATGAACTGGCAGCTCAACCCCTGTTCCTCAAAAGCGGCTTTCATAGCGGTCACGTTGTTGGCGCTGATGTTAAAGCACTTTACGCTCTGCGGAGCTTCTTTCAAGCGTTCCTGCATTATCTCCTGCGTTATCTGATTGACTATGCCCTTGTCACGGTCGAGGAATTCAATAGTCTGCTTATCTCCCTTGCCCACGACCGCAACAGGAATTTTGTATTCCCTTGCTTTTGCGGCAAAGGCTTTCGCGTCAGCGGAAAGAATGTTGCTAGTTGTGGAAATGCCGCATTCCGCCTTGTTGGCTTCATACAGCAGTTCGCCGTTCGTGACGGTACCTTTCGCCAATCTCTCGGCAATGCTGCCGCCGATTTGATTAATGCTGTCAACGGAATTGCGGTACAGTTCTTTCAGCATTTTTTCAAAGAGGGGAGCAAGGAGCTTGATAAGCTCAGCTCCCACTTCGATGATTTTTTGCCCCGACTGCAATGCAGCGGAGCCGACTTCGTCTGCCATGATCAATACCTCCTGTTCTGATTTTGTGCTATAAATAGCACATTTTTAGCGTTTGGGCGGCGTGGGATTATTTTATCCTTTGCCATGTCTGCTTCTTTTCTTGCCCATAGGCACAAAAAAAGGACAGCCATAAAGTTGACTGTCCTTGTGAATGGTGTTTGCTGTGTTATTTTGAAATAGTATTTGGAGATGTATTATCGATAATTGTCCATTCCCCGGATTTTGTATCTTGGGTCAGGTAAAAATACTGTTCAGTATAACCGTCATCTAAAAATGTCTTTGTATGGTCGTACTCCGTATAGTATTTTGCCCATACGACAATAAAGTGTTCCTTAAGATATTCATCTGTCCACCCTCTTGCTTCTGCAAGTTCACTGCCGGAGTACATAGCTTTAACACGCGCCGTTTCATCTTCATCGACCTTTATGTCCTCAACGCGTAGGGCTATTGTATATTCCTTGTCAGCCTGACCTTCAATTGCGCTCCGGACGGTTTCTATTGGCTCGACAGATGGTTTTTGCAGCCACGGGTCAAATAATCCAAGTTCATATGCAGTGAATCCGCAAAGACTTAATACCGCTATGACGGCAGCGACTAAAACTGCGATCCTTTTATGACTTTTTTTCAACAAACGGGTTCTGCTGTAAGAAAGTGCTTCACCAACATACTTGTTGTCGATTTCGCTCATAGCTTCGGTAAACTTCATCGAGTTCATATAAATACCCCCTTTTCAATCAAATACTTTTTCATTTTCTGACGTATGCGCGTCAGCCGGACAGTAATATTTTTCTCTGTAAGCCCTACAAGCCCGGCTATATCCTTACAGCTGTCTGAAAACCAATACCGCCGCATGAAGATAACGCGATTTTCGGCGGTCAGTGTATCCAGAAAACTTTCGATGATCCGCGCCAGCTCTCTTGCTTCAAATTCGGTTTCTACCGTGCTCGGTGCTGCTATGCAG
>ERZ1106954.376-NODE-376-length-39310-cov-4.117081_pt1 | contig 39310 bp, 28 predicted proteins | sample MGYA00403678_ERZ1106954 | MGnify/ENA primary metagenome ERZ1106954 (study PRJEB35170, sample SAMEA104062445) | human gut metagenome | biome: human gut; feature: human-associated habitat; material: faeces | place: Denmark | collected 2012-08-20 ... | reverse complement strand
CTCTTCCGATCTGAAAAAATCGGTCTTGATTCGAGCAAGGCAGAGATAAAAGAGCTTAAATCCTCTGCGGTTGCCGAGATTAAAAATGCAGATTCGTTCTCGTCGATAAATATAAAGGACAAGCTTTATTTCTGCTTTGAATATTCCGACGCCGACATAGTGAAAGTCGCCGTGTCGGACGGTGAAAACGTATATGTCATAAATAACGACAGCTTTACTTTTGCGGCGGAACTGGCGGATATATTGAAAAACGGCGATATAGAAAAAACCGTTTATAATGTAAAACTTTTATATGAATGGTGTTTTAGGCGCGATATTGAGCCGCAGGGCAAAATAAACGATACACTCCTTGCGGGGTATATACTGAACCCCACCGGCAGCGACTATGCGCCGACAAGGCTTGCTTCGGAATATTCCGCGGTAACGCCGCATTTTGAGACAGATATAGATGAAGCTGCCTGCGCCGCGGTCATGCCTGCGCTTTGGGAACGACTGAGAGCACTGATCGAAGAAAACGGTCAAACATCTTTACTTTATGATATTGAAATTCCTTTTGCAAAGGTGCTCGCTTCTATGGAAACCGTTGGCTTTCTTGTTGATAAAGAGGGCATAGCCGAATACGGAGATGTGCTTCAATCTAAAATTGACGATATAGTAAAAGAAATATATTCGGCCGCCGGCGAGGAGTTTAATATAAATTCACCTAAACAGCTCGGAGAGATTCTTTTTACAAAGCTCGGACTGCCTGCGAGGAAGAAAACAAAAAGCGGTTATTCGACAAGCGCCGATGTTCTTGATGACCTTGCGGACAGTTACCCGATAGTGGCTCTTGTGCTTGAATACAGAACCCTTGCAAAACTCAAATCAACATATTGCGAGGGACTTTTAAAAGAAATTGCTCCCGACGGGCGTATTCGCTCCACCTTGAGCCAAACAGAGACAAGAACGGGCAGAATTTCATCTGCAGAGCCTAATTTGCAAAATATTCCCGTTCGCACAAGCGTCGGCAGGGAGTTCCGCAAATTTTTTGTCGCACAGCCGGGTTATAAGCTTGTTGACGCCGACTATTCGCAGATTGAACTCAGAGTTTTGGCGCACATAGCAGACGACAAGGCAATGATCGATGCTTTTAACAATAATATGGATATTCATACGGTTACCGCCTCGCAGGTGTTTAATATGCCTGCCGATATGGTAACTCCGCTTATGAGAAGCAAGGCAAAAGCCGTGAATTTCGGCATAGTTTACGGCATCGGCGCATTCTCTTTGGCTAAAGATATAAAAGTAACGCGCAAAGAGGCAGATTCTTATATAAAAGGTTACCTCGCACATTACAGCGGAATTAATGCTTATATGAAAAACGTTGCCGAAAAAGCAAAGACAGACGGATATGTTTCTACCGTTTTCGGCAGGAGACGTCCTTTGCCGGAACTTAGATCGACAAACTTCAATACAAGAGCGTTCGGCGAAAGAGTTGCAAGGAATATGCCCATACAGGGTACTGCGGCGGATATTATTAAAATTGCAATGATAAAGGTCTATGACCGCCTAAAGGCTGAAAATCTCAAAGCAAAAATTATAATGCAGGTTCACGACGAAATAATAGTCGAAGCACCCGAGGATGAAGCGGAGAACGTGGCACAGATTCTTTCTTACGAAATGGAAAATGCCTGCAAAATGAAAGTGAAGCTCCTTGCGGACGTTCACATAGGCTCTACTTGGTATGAGGCAAAGGGGGATTAAAATGCACATTACTTTTGTCTGCACAGGCAACACCTGCCGAAGCCCCATGGCAGAGGGGATATTTAATTCCATTATAAATGAAAGAAATCTTAAGGATTTTAGCTGTGAAAGCTGCGGCATTTACGCATATCCCGGTGATGAAGTGACCCCGGAGGCAGTCGAAGCCGTGAAAAAATATGGTGCGGATATTTCCTCTCACCGCAGCAGGGCATTCAGCCGATATATAATAGATAATACGGATCTTTTTGTCTGCATGACCGCGTCACATGCGGCGGCAGTCAAAACGGTTGCACCGAATAAAAAAACAGTTGTTCTCGGCGTGAGCGACCCTTACGGCGGCAACGCGGCGGTTTATGATGCCTGTGCGGCTCAGATTAAAGCGTCGCTTGATATTCTCACCGATTTGCTTACTGTTAAAATTACGGATTTTTGCAAAGCCGATGTCCGCGGTGTTTATGAACTCGAAAAGGAATGTTTTTCTTCACCCTGGAGCATTGAGGGCATAGAGGCGGAGCTTGATAACGACACGGCGCATTTTCTCTGTGCCAAATCCGGCGATAAGGTGATGGCTTATCTCGGTGTGCATGAGGTTGCCGGTGAAGCGTATATCTCAAATATCGCGGTTTCCGCACCTTACAGAAAAAACGGAATTGCTTCATTTTTAATGGATAAGGCGGAGCGGAATGCAAAAGAACGCGAGTGCGAGTTTATATCTCTCGAGGTTCGCAAAAGCAACTCCGCCGCGATAAATCTTTATAAAAAAAGAGGCTACACCGTCAGGGGCGAGAGAAAAGATTTTTACTCCGAGCCTAAAGAAGACGCCTTGATAATGACATTGGATTTAAAGGAAGGATAACATGAAAATATTGGGAATAGAATCCTCCTGTGACGAGACGGCGGCATCTGTTGTTGAAGACGGCAGAACGGTGCTTTCAAACATAGTCGCTTCACAGGTCGAAGAGCATAAAATATACGGCGGAGTCGTGCCTGAGATAGCCTCTCGCCGCCACACGGAGGCGATAAGCGGAGTTGTCAGAGCCGCTCTCGGTGACGCGGGCTGCACAATAAGAGACATTGACGCGGTTGCCGTCACATACGCCCCAGGGCTTATCGGTGCGCTTTTGGTAGGCGTGAATTTTGCAAAAGGATTGTCTTATTCTTCCGAAAGACCGCTTGTCCCCGTGCATCATTTGCGCTCGCACATTGCTTCAAACTACATATCGCACCCGGATTTAAAGCCGCCGTTTTTGTGCCTTGTCGTTTCGGGCGGTCACAGCCATATAATAGAGGTTAAAGATTATACCGATTTTAAAATTATAGGCTACACTCACGATGATGCGGCAGGCGAGGCGATGGATAAAGCCGCGAGAGCCATGGGTCTTCCTTACCCCGGCGGACTGAATCTTGACAAAGCCGCGGCAAACGGCGACCCGAAAGCATTTAAGCTTCCGCACCCGAGAGTGGACGGCGCACCTTATGATTTCAGTTTTTCGGGGCTTAAAACCGCGGTGCTTAACATTATAAATTCGCTCAAACAAAAGGGCGAAGAGGTAAACGTACCCGATCTCGGCGCGTCATATATAAACGCGGTTGTAGATTGCCTTTGCGGCAATACGCAAAAGGCGGCGGAGAATCTCGGATATAAAAAAATCGTGCTTGCCGGAGGTGTTTCGGCAAATTCGGTTTTGAGAAGAAGAATGACCGAGCTTTGCCAAAAGAAAAATTGGTCGCTTTATTATCCCGAGCTTAAATATTGCGGTGATAACGGTGCAATGGTTGCGGCGCAGGGCTATTATGAATTCGTCGGCGGCAACACGGCTTCTCTTGACTTGAACGCAGTCGCAAGCCTTTCAATTGAATAAGGCACGGCAGTGGGCGAGAGCTCACCGCCGTTTTTTTTTGCAAAAAAATATTTTTTTGACCTTCTCTGATTTTTTACAAATAATTCACATTTGCCTATTGACAAAGGTTAAAATAGAATGTATAGTATATTACAGAGTTAGCACTCGGCAATAAAGAGTGCTAAATGTGCTAAAGGCGGTGATGAAATGGAATTGAGTGAAAGAAAACAAAAAATACTCGGCGCAATAGTTGAGCAATATATCAAAACGGGCGAGCCCGTCGGTTCAAAGGCTTTGCTCTCTGCGCTTGATATGTCCGTTTCGTCGGCAACCGTCCGCAACGAGATGGCCGAGCTTTCGGCAATGGGTTATCTTGAGCAGCCGCACACCTCGGCCGGCAGAATCCCGACAAACGAGGGCTACCGCTACTATGTCGATCATTTGATGGTAAACAGGCAGATCGACGAGTCCCTGCGCCGCAGAATAGAAGCCGGCGTTCACATGGCGGTCACCGACCCGGAGAAGCTGCTGCAAAGAGCAGGCGAGGTTCTTGCAGATCTCACAGACTGCGCGGCGGTGAGCACAACGCCGTCCGGCGAGGGCGCGTTTATCAAACGTGTTGAGATTGTGCCTGTGGGCACACGCACGGCAATGATAGTTTTGCTGACCTCAACGGGCGTTCTCAAAAGCAAGGTTTGCAGAAGCGACAGCGACTTAAACGCCTCGGTGCTTGAGAGTTTTTATAATATAATGAAAACCTCTTTTATCGGCACAAAGCTTGAGGATGTGGACACTGCGATGATGCAAAAGCTTGCGGCTTCTTTCGGGGCAGATGTGTTTACTCTTTTGCCGCTTGTCACGGCTGTGTCGGATTTGGCACAAGAGAGCATACACACCGATATTGTTCTCGGCGGTCAGTCAAATCTTTTGCATTATTCAAACTATTACGGCAACACTGCATATGAGCTGCTGGAGTTTTTGAGAAGAGGCGAGCCGATAAGCAAGCTTCTTTCATCTGCCGCAAACGGTGAAAAAGATGTTGATGTTAAAATCGGCAGCGAAAACCCGTATAAACAGCTTACAAAATCCAGCGTGATAGTTTCTAACTACAATATAGACGGCAACCGCAGAGGGTCGATAGGCATTATCGGACCGACAAGGATAGATTACGAAAAACTCATTCCCTCGGTCAAATATCTGACCGATCTTGTCGGCAAGCTCCTGACGCAAACCTTTAAAGATGAATGAAAGGATGAACCAAATGGCTAAGGATAAAGAAAAGAAGACCAAAAAGGCAGACGAAGAAGTGAAAGAGACCAAAGAAAAAAAAGAAGAAAAGAAAGCAGAGCCGTCAAATGAAGAAAAGCTTCAGGCTCAGCTTGATGAAAAAAACGACCAGCTTCTCAGAATGGCTGCCGAGTACGATAACTTCCGCAAGCGTTCTCAAAGAGAAAAAGAAGGGCTTTATACCGATTGCAGAGCTTCTGTTATAAAAGAGCTTTTGCCGGTCATAGATAATTTTGAAAGATGTGTTTCTTCAGCAGAGGGCACAAGCTATGAGGATTATCGCAAGGGCGTTGAGATGACCTATAAACAATTCACAGACGCACTCGCAAAGCTCGGCATCGAGGCTTTCGGCGAGGTCGGCGAAGCGTTTGACCCGAATCTTCACAATGCGGTTATGCACGCAGAGAATGAAGATTTACCCGAAAACACAGTTTCAAACGTCTTGATGAAAGGCTATAAAACAGGTGACAAAATTATTCGCGCCGCTATGGTTGCGGTTGCAAATTGATTTTTAGCAATAAACATATATGTATATATTAGGAGGAATAAATTATGTCAAAAGTAATAGGTATTGATTTAGGTACAACAAACTCATGTGTAGCAGTTATCGAGGGCGGCGAGCCCGTAGTTATCGCCAATGCAGAGGGTGCAAGAACAACTCCCTCGGTTGTTGCATTCGGCAAATCTGGCGAAAGAATGGTAGGTCAGGTTGCAAAGAGACAGGCTATCACAAACCCCGACCGCACTGTTTCTTCAATCAAACGTCAGATGGGTACGGATTTCAAAGTAACTATCGACGATAAAAAATACACTCCGCAAGAGATTTCGGCAATGATTCTTCAAAAGCTCAAAGCAGATGCAGAGGCTTATCTCGGTGAAAAGGTAACAGAAGCCGTTATCACCGTTCCCGCTTACTTCACAGACTCACAGCGTCAGGCAACTAAAGACGCAGGTAAAATTGCAGGTCTTGACGTTAAGAGAATTATAAACGAGCCCACGGCTGCGGCTCTTGCTTACGGCATTGATAAAGAAGCAGACCAGAAAGTTATGGTTTATGATCTCGGCGGCGGCACATTCGATGTATCTATCATTGAAATGGGCGACGGCGTTCAGGAGGTTCTTGCCACGGCAGGTAACAACCGTTTGGGCGGCGACGACTTCGACCAGAGAATAATCGACTGGATGGTTGACGAGTTCCAGAAGTCAAACGGCATTTCGCTTAAGGGCGACAAGATGGCTATGCAGAGACTTAAAGAAGCGGCAGAAAAAGCCAAGATTGAGCTTTCCGGCGTTACATCTTCAGACATCAACCTGCCCTATATCACAGTTGACGCAACAGGACCCAAGCACCTTGAGCTGACCCTTACAAGAGCAAAGTTCAACGAGCTTACGGCAGACCTTGTTGAGGCAACTATGGGACCGGTTCGCCGTGCAATGGGTGACTCGGGTCTCAGCACAGGCGACATTGATAAGGTTCTTATGGTCGGCGGTTCTTCAAGAATCCCCGCAGTTCAGGAAGCTATTAAAAAGTTCATCGGCAAAGAGCCTTTCAAGGGCATCAACCCCGATGAGTGCGTTGCAATCGGCGCAGCTCTTCAGGCAGGCGTTCTCGGCGGCGAAGTTAAAGGACTTCTTCTTCTTGATGTTACACCCCTTTCACTCGGTATTGAGACAATGGGCGGCATAAACACTAAGATTATTGACAGAAACACAACTATCCCCGTTAAGAAGAGCCAGATCTTCTCAACGGCAGCCGATAACCAGCCCTCTGTTGAGGTTCATGTTCTTCAGGGCGAAAGAGAGTTCGCAAAAGATAACAAGACCCTCGGCGTATTCCACCTTGACGGAATTCTTCCCGCACGCCGCGGTGTTCCGCAGATTGAGGTTACATTTGATATAGACGCCAACGGCATCGTTCATGTTTCGGCAAAAGACCTCGGCACAAACAAGGAGCAGTCAATTTCAATAACATCTTCAACAAATATGTCAAAAGAAGACATTGAAAAGGCTGTTCATGAGGCAGAGCAGTTTGCCCAGGAGGATAAACAGCGCCGTGAAGAAATCGACACCAGAAACAACGCAGATCAGCTTGTTTACCAGTGCGAGAAGATGCTCAGTGAAGAGGGCGACAAGTTCTCGGACGGCGACAAATCAGAGATAAACTCTAAGATTGACGCTTTGAAAGAGGCTCTCAAGGGTCAGGATATTAACCTTATCAAGACAAAGCAGGAGGAGCTTCAGTCAAAGTTCTATGAGATAAGCGAAAAGCTCTATAAGGCTGCACAAGAGGCGGCAGGCGCACAGGGTGCTCCCGGTGCAGACGCTCAGGGCGCACAGGGCGGCCAGGACGAAAACGGCTATTATGATGCCGATTACAAAGACGTAACAGGCGAATAATTTAAAATAAGTTTAGTTCCGAAGCTGTCGTGCCGGAGTCTAACGGCTCTCGGCGCGGTGGCTTCGGATTGTGAAATGTAAGGAGCAGTCATTATGGCCGCAGATAAAAGAGATTATTACGAGGTTCTCGGCGTAAGCAAAGACGCGAGCGAGGACGAGATAAAAAAAGCATACAGAAAAAAAGCAAAACAATATCACCCCGACCTCAACCCCGGCGACAAAACCGCGGAGGAAAAATTCAAAGAGGCAAATGAGGCGTATGAAGTCCTCAGCGATAAGGATAAAAAGGCACGCTATGACCAATTCGGTCATGCAGGCGTTGACCCGAACTACGGCGCAGGCGGCGGCAACCCGTTCGGCGGCGGATTTTCGGGCAATCCTTTCGGCGGCGGAGTCGATTTTGACCTCGGTGATATTTTCTCAAGCTTTTTCGGCGGCGGCAGCACGGGAGGCAGACGTGCGAACCCCAACGCACCGAGGCGCGGCGAAGATATAAAGGCGAATATTACAATATCGTTTGAAGAGGCGGCAAAGGGCTGCAAGCGAACGATAGAGATTAACCGCATAGATACCTGCCCCGAGTGCGGCGGCAGCGGAGCTAAAAAAGGCACTTCGCCCAAAACCTGCACAGAGTGTCACGGTACGGGTCAGGTAACGACTCAGCAGAGAACAGCTTTCGGCGTTATCCAGTCGCAAAAGGCATGCCCCAAGTGCGGCGGCAGAGGTAAGATAATAGAAAATCCCTGCCCCAAATGCGGCGGCAGAGGACGTGTTACAAAGCCGAGCCGTCTTGAGATTACAATACCTGCCGGAATTGACGACAGACAGGTTCTCAACGTCAGAGGCGAGGGCAACAAGGGTCTCAACGGCGGACCTGCCGGCGATCTTCATGTCGGCGTATTCGTAAGACCGCACCCGTTCTTTGAGCGTGATGGCTTTAATGTTTGGTATGACGCGCATGTATCATATGCACAGGCGGCATTGGGTGATAAAATAGTTGTTCCCACGCTTGACGGCAATGTTGAATACAGCTTGCGCCCCGGCACACAGCCTATGGATGTTTTCAAGCTCCGTGAAAAGGGCATACAAAACATAAACGGCCGCGGCAGGGGAGATCAGATGGTAAGAATTATCGTCGATGTTCCGAAATCGCTCACACAGGAGCAAAAAGAGCTTCTCAATAAATTCAACGAAAGCCTCGGCAATCAGCCCCCGCAGGGCGAAGATAAAAGAGGATTCTTCGGCAAAAAGAAAAAATAAAAGTAACTGCCTCAAATCGGTAAAACGGTTTGAGGCAGTTTTTTATGTGCCGCGGTGTGCCAATGCACATCGCCTCTGATTTATGGGAGGTGGATTCGGCGCTTTGCGTCGAAGATGGAGGGGTTCAAATCGGCGGCATGGAGGGGCCTACACCGCCGCCGGAAATATCAAACCGCAAGACTTCACCTCGCAGAGCGGTGTGTCACACAACTCCGCGCAAAAAAGAGCGATGAAAATTCTCACCGCTCTTTTTGCTTATTTTATTTGTCTATTTTGTATGTTGCGTATGCAAGAATTTGTCCGTTCACAAAATCACAGGCATTCGATATTACAAAATCGGGATAAACATTGATATAAAGTCCTTCGGACATTGTGCCGGGGTTAGAGTGCTGTATGGGCTGGGTAATCGAAGTTGTTCTCGGTGCCGCGGAGCTTGAAACGTGAACCATTGTTGCAGTTGTTCCGTCATAGTCGGTGATATTAAGTTTCTCGTTATATTCCTCCATGCTGTATGTCCAGTGTGAATGGCCGTTGAAGAAGATAACATTTTTATATTCGGTCAAAAGACCTCTGAAGCGTTTTTCGTCTTTATTGCCCGTGAAGTAGGGGAGGGTGTAGAACAGACCGTAGTCATTATAAATATTGCCCTCGCCGAGGAACGGGTTACCGCTCGGAGCGTTGAAGAACGTGTGGAAATAAAGATAAACTCTCTTGTCCTTATAGGTTTCAAGCTGTGTCTCGAGCCAGTCAAGCTGTTCGTCGGTTACAAGCTGAACAAAGGGAAGATATTTGTCTGTTATCTGGCTAAAGAAAATGAATACGTCGCCGTGTGTTTCTTTGCCGGAGTATACAAAGTCATATCCGTTATCCGAAACAGCCAAAACGCCGTCGGGCTTGTTGTCAGAGAACACGCCTACGTTGATGTTTTCTTTCCATGTTTCATAGTTGAATTTGTCTTTGCAGTCGTGGTTACCCTTGCAGGTGAATACGTTGAAGTCATGCTCGGAGTTATATTTGTTAAAAGATATGTATGCCGAATCTTCACCCTCTTTTGAGAGGTCACCCGAAACGCCGACAATAGAAACACCCATATCGTCAAGGAAGTTTAACGCCCTCGGGTACGAAGTCTGCGATATATCATTGCCCGCCTTATCATAATATCTGTTAAAATGAACGTCACTGAGTGAGCCGAAGCTGTAAGTTTCCGCACCGTAGGCAAAGGTCTTGCCGAGCGGGAGAGTTTCTGTGTCAACAAGCTGATCATCATAATAAAGAAGCATTGTTTTGGCGTTCTGCGGTATTGCAAGGAAAGAGTTGAGCTCTTTTTCTCCCTCGCCGTCTTTGACGGTTACCTTTGCAAACTCGGTGTAAGGAACTGTTTTGCCGCTCTCTGAATATGTTGTGAGTTTTTCTCCGCCGAGTGTGCCCCAATAAACGGAATATTCCGCGTCATAGTTTGATGTTACGGTTAATGTACCTGCCGCAGACGCTTTTTCGTCGTTTGCAAAGTTCAGCTCTACCGAAGCTTCAATTCCTCCGGGCGGAATAGGCGTGGGTGTTATAATGCCTATTGACATTAAAAATGCCAAAATAAGCGCAATGAACTTATTAACAATGTTAGCTAACATAATTTTACCTCCTGTATTTGGCTGGTTTTATAATAACATTCTCTTTTTATAAAATCAATAGCATATAAAGTGCCGAATGAAATTTTATTTGTTGATTTTAAAAAAATAAAATCATATAATACATTTGTCTCTTGACATAATAATAAAAAGAGTTATACTATATTGAGAACATTTGTTCATATTGTTTCGGAGGTTTGCGGTATGGATCATTTTAAATTGGTTTCAAAATATAAGCCTATGGGCGATCAGCCGCAGGCAATAGAAAAACTCGCCGACGGGCTTAACAAGGGATATAACGAGCAAACACTGCTCGGCGTTACGGGCTCCGGCAAAACATTCACAATGGCAAACATTATTGCCAAGGTCAACAGACCCACTCTTGTTTTGGCGCACAACAAAACTCTTGCCGCACAGCTTTGCAGCGAGTTCAGAGAGTATTTTCCCGAAAACGCGGTGGAATATTTTGTATCTTATTACGACTATTATCAGCCGGAGGCTTATATACCCACAACCGATACTTATATAGAAAAAGACAGCGCCGTAAACGATGAAATTGATAAGCTCCGCCATTCGGCAACCTCTGCACTTTCGGAGCGCAGGGACGTTATAATCGTTGCCTCGGTTTCGTGCATATATTCTTTGGGCGACCCGATAGATTACCGCAGCATGGTTATTTCGCTTCGCACGGGCATGACCAAAGAGCGCGACGAGCTTATACAAAAGCTTATTGAAATTCAGTACGAGAGAAACGATATAAATTTTATCAGAAATAAATTCAGAGTACGCGGAGATGTGGTTGAAATATACCCGGTTTATTCAAACGAAAACGCGATAAGAGTTGAATTTTTCGGCGATGAAATTGACAGAATAAGCGAGATAAACGCCCTTACAGGTCAGGTCAAAAATGTGCTTTCACACGTTGCAATTTATCCTGCGTCGCACTATGTTGTCTCGCCCGATAAAATGGAGCGTTCAATAAAGCAGATTTATGCCGAAATGCTCACGCAGGTAGAAAAATTTCAGTCAGAGGGTAAGCTGATTGAGGCGCAAAGAATAAAGCAGCGGACGGAATATGACATAGAAATGCTCAGAGAAACGGGCTTTTGCAAGGGGATAGAGAATTATTCCGCAATTATGTCCGGCAGAAAGCCCGGCGATCCGCCGTTTACGCTTCTTGATTATTTCCCCGATGATTTTGTGCTTTTTGTCGATGAATCCCACGTCACTTTGCCGCAGGTAAGGGCAATGTTCGGCGGTGATTATTCAAGAAAAGACAGCCTTGTTAAATTCGGCTTCCGTCTGCCGTCGGCATATGATAACAGACCGCTGAAGTTTGATGAATTTTATCAAAAAACAGGTCAAAAAATATTTGTCAGCGCGACCCCCGGTGAATTTGAAAAGCAGACAAGCGCGCAGATTGCCGAGCAGCTTATAAGACCTACCGGCTTGCTCGATCCCGAAATAATCGTGAAGCCCACAGAGGGGCAGATTGACGACATTGTTTCTGAAATAAATATCAGAACCGAGCGCGGCGAGAGAGTTTTAATAACGACTCTTACCAAAAAAATGGCAGAGGATTTGACCGATTATCTTGACAACACAGGCATAAAGGTGCGCTATATGCACTATGATGTCGATACGATAGAACGAATGAAATTGATACGCGAATTAAGGCTCGGCGAGTTTGACGTGCTTGTCGGCATCAACCTTTTAAGAGAGGGCTTGGATATTCCCGAGGTTTCTCTCGTTGCGATTCTCGATGCAGACAAAGAGGGCTTTCTCAGAAGCGAAACGTCGCTTATCCAGACAATAGGCAGAGCTGCGAGAAACGCAGACGGTCAGGTTATAATGTATGCCGACAGTGTGACGCCGTCTATGGAGCGTGCGATTAAAGAAACCGAACGCCGCCGCGCAAAACAAAAGGCTTATAACGAGGAGCACGGCATAATTCCGCAGACCATCAAAAAAGATGTGCGCGAAATAATAGAGATTTCTACACACGAGGGCGAAAAGAGCACAAGACGGTTAACAAGAGCACAGCGCGAGGCAATGATTAAACAGCTCACTGCGGAGATGAAAGCTGCGGCAAAAATACTTGAGTTTGAGCACGCCGCTTATTTGAGAGATAAAATAGAAAAGCTAAAAGAAGGTAAATAAAATGCAGGTCAAGGATATTTTTGTAAAAGGTGCGCGTGAGCACAATTTAAAAAATATAGATGTTAAAATACCGAGGGATAAGCTTGTGGTGTTCACGGGTCTTTCCGGCTCGGGCAAATCTTCGCTTGCATTTGACACCATTTATGCAGAGGGTCAGCGCAGATATGTCGAGTCGCTCTCATCATACGCGCGCCAGTTCCTCGGTCAGATGGAAAAACCTGCCGTCGATTATATCGAGGGTCTGTCGCCGGCAATATCCATAGACCAAAAAACGACCTCAAAAAATCCGCGTTCAACGGTCGGCACGGTCACCGAAATTTATGATTATCTGCGTTTGCTTTATGCGAGAGTGGGCATACCTCATTGCCCCGTGTGCGGACGCGAGATAACGCGCCAGAGCGTTGATACGATAGTCGATAAAATAACGGAGCTGCCGGAGAGAACTAAAATACAGCTTCTCTCACCCATAGTCAGCGGCAGAAAGGGCGAATACGTCAAGGAGCTTGAGAGCGCACGCAAAAGCGGATTTGTCCGTGTGAGGATAGACGGAATAATTTACGACCTTTCGGAGCAGATAAAGCTTGATAAAAATAAAAAGCACAATATAGAAATAGTAGTGGACAGGCTCGTGATAAAAAGTGACATCAAGGGCAGACTTTCGGATTCTGTCGAGACCGCCACAAAAATGTCCAACGGGCTTTTAATGGTTGACGTTGACGGAAAAGACGAGTTGCTTTTTTCGCAAAACTATGCCTGCCCCGAGCACGGCGTGAGCGTAGAGGAGCTTTCACCGAGAATGTTCTCTTTTAACAATCCTTTCGGCGCCTGCCCCACCTGCGCGGGTCTCGGAGTATTTACAAAGCCGAATGTTCAGCTCATAGTTCCCGATGAAAGTCTCTCGCTCAAAGAGGGCGCAATAAAGGCCTCCGGCTGGTCAAAGGCTGACGGCGGAACAATAGCGCAGATGTATTTTGAGGCTGTCGTATCGGCTTACGGCGGCAGTATGGAGATGCCGTATTCCTCTTTGCCGAAGGCGACAAAGGACGCTTTGATGTACGGCACAAACGGAAAAAAAATAAAAATGGAGCGCCGCAGCGAATACGGAACGGGCACATATATGGCTGAATTTGAGGGCATAGTCAACAATCTTCAGCGCAGATATGACGAGACGATGAGCGACTATTCGAGAAATGACATTGAGCAGTATATGAGTGTTGTGGATTGCCCCGAATGTAAAGGCGCAAGGCTTAAAAAAGAGTCGCTCGGCGTTACCGTCGGCGGCATAAATATTGACGAGCTTTGCAAAAAGCCGATAAACAAAACCATGGTGTTCTTTGATGAGCTGAAGCTTTCGCAAAGAGATGAAATGATAGCAAAGGCGATAATAAAAGAGATTAAAGACCGAATAAAATTTTTGTCGAGCGTTGGTCTTGAATATCTCACGCTGTCGCGCTCATCGGGTACGCTTTCGGGCGGCGAGAGCCAGCGTATACGCCTCGCAACGCAGATTGGCTCTTCACTTATGGGCGTGCTGTATGTTCTTGACGAGCCGAGCATAGGACTGCATCAAAAAGATAATGAGAAGCTTCTCGATACCCTCCGCCATCTGCGTGATATAGGCAATACGCTTATAGTTGTTGAACATGATGAGGATACGATGTATGCCGCGGATTATATAGTCGATATAGGCCCCGGAGCAGGCATTCACGGCGGCAATGTTGTTTGCTGCGGCAGTGTGGAAGATATAAAGAACTGTGAAAACTCAATAACGGGTCAGTATCTGAGCGGCAAAAAGAAAATACCGATACCCGAAACAAGACGTGAGGGCAACGGCAAATTCCTTATTGTCAGAGGTGCGGAGCAAAATAACCTTAAAAATATTGATGTTAAAATACCTTTGAGCAAGTTCGTTTGCGTTACGGGTGTTTCCGGCTCGGGCAAATCCTCTCTTGTTAACGAGATAATTTATAAAAAGCTTGTTACAGAGCTTAACGGCGCGAAAAAATTCCCCGGCAAGCACAGAGCTTTTGAGGGCATAGAAAATCTTGACAAGGTGATTGATATAGATCAGTCGCCCATAGGCAGAACTCCGCGCTCAAATCCGGCGACATATACGGGTGTGTTTAACGATATACGCGACCTTTATGCCGAGACGAAGGACGCGAAGCTTAAAGGCTATAAATCGAGCCGCTTTTCTTTTAACGTCAAGGGCGGCAGATGTGAAGCGTGCCAGGGCGACGGAATAGTAAAAATTAAAATGCACTTTTTGCCTGATATTTATGTGCCTTGCGAGGTCTGCGGCGGCGCAAGATATAACCGCGAAACGCTCGAGGTCAAATACAAGGGCAAAAGCATATATGACGTTTTAGAGATGACCGTGGAGGAGGCTGCGGAGTTTTTCGGCGCGGTGCCGAAAATCAGCCGCAAGCTCAAAACTCTTTGCGAAGTCGGTCTCGGATATGTCAAAGTCGGTCAGCCCGCAACAACGCTCTCCGGCGGCGAGGCGCAGAGAGTGAAGCTTGCAACCGAGCTTTCAAAAAGAGACACGGGCAGAACAATTTACATTCTTGACGAGCCGACAACGGGGCTTCACACCGCAGATGTTCATAAGCTGACGGACGTTTTGCAAAAGCTTGTGGACGGCGGCAACACAGTGCTTGTTATTGAGCACAACCTTGATGTTATAAAAATAGCCGACCATATAATAGACCTCGGCCCCGACGGCGGCGACAAGGGCGGCGAAATTGTTGCCGAGGGAACGCCGGAGCAGGTTGCAAAGGTCAAAAGCTCTTATACGGGTCAGTATCTTAAAAAGATACTTGAGAAAAAATAAAAGAGGCGTTGCCCTATAATGTTGTCGTCGGAGTTCTTGCAAAAGAAATCAAAAACGCTTTGACGAAAAAACGGTTGAGGCACTTTTAAATCTCTGCCGGTGAAATTGAGAAAATCCGCCGAAGTATAAAGCTTATTCAAAACGTCAAGACAGGAAAGCCGCAAAAAATCCCGGTTTATAAACTTCTTATAAACAAATGAGTAACAAATAGGGCAATGTGTAACAATTTTACACATTGCCTTTTATTTGCCCGTTTTATGTCGAATATATTTTATGTATTATGCAGATAAAGGAGCCGGACGGCTTACATTTTTGAAAGGAATGTTCTTGATGGAAAAAACAAAAAACGGCGAAAAAAATCTTGATTTTTATGAGCTTGTGTGGATATTTGCCGCTTGCTGCGTTATAGGCTTTGCCGTGGAGACTGCATGGTGCTTCATACGCCACGGTTATATCGAAAGCAGAAAATCTTTGGTTTACGGCCCGTTGAGCGTCGCATACGGCATGGGCGGCGTGCTGCTCACTCTTGTGCTTTCGCGTTTTAAAAATGCCAAAGGGTGGAAGGTGTTTCTGATATCATTCCTCGTTGGCACGGCTGCCGAATATATCTGCTCGCTCGGGCAGGAGATAGTGTTCGGCTCTGTCGCGTGGGATTACAGCTCACTTCCGCTTAACATAAACGGCAGGGTATGTCTTTTGTATTCGCTTTTTTGGGGTGTGCTCGGTATATTCTGGGTCAAGGTATTTATGCCCGTGACCGAGAAGCTGTTGAAAAAAATCCCGGTTGATTTGTCGCACATTCTGATTTGGGCTTTTGTTGCTTTCTTTGTCTTTGATGCCGCACTCTCCGCCACGGCGGCGCTCAGAATGAATGAGCGCGAGGTCGGCAAAGCTCCGTCAAACTCCGTTGAAGTCTTTCTTGACGAGCATTTCCCCGACGAACGTATGCACAGCATATATGCAAATTCAAGGGATGTAGAGTAAGGTTAAAAATTCATATTCAAAATAAAAAAGCTATAATTCGCAAACAGCAGTTAATGCAGTGCGTATTATAGCTTTGGTCGTTTTACACTACCATTTGAGCATTTGCTCCGGTGTGGCAAATATATCATCAAGTTTTTTAAAAAAAGGAGTGAGATCGCCGAAATCCAAAGCACGATGGTCAAAGGCGAGAAGAACCGGCAAAAACATTCTTATACCTATTTGCTTTTCTCCGTTTCGGTCTGTATATATACCGGGCTTTTCGCTTATTGAGCCTATGCCTATTGCAGAAATCTGCGGCGGTATAACCTCTATAACAGACATGGTGTTATGAGAGCCGCGATAAACCGAGCCGGTGCTGGTTATTGTTATTGTGCCCTGTTCAATATCTTCTTTTGTCAGCCTTTCATCGGCAGGTATGCTGTTATAATTTTTCTTGTCTTTACCTCTTAACGTCACAACCTTGTGTCTGCCTGTTTTTGCACCTATGAGTCTGCCGAATGTTGTAATAAGCTTTCCTTTTTTGAGTGCGGAGAGAGTGTCGCTCATAGACACCGAAAACATGGCTTCGGTGAGGTCTGTTTTTTTCATCCTTCTCTTTACGTCAAGAATGTAGCTTTGCATATTTTCAAGCGTTCTGTTTTCAAAATTGTGCAGGTTTATTGTCATCATATCTCCGCTTGGCATAATCATAGGCATAGATATGTTTATGTCCTTATAAGTTTCGATTTTTCCTCTTACAAGCCTGCGGTTAAACTCAATGTGCCCGTTCATTTGCGGGCAGTTTTTTATTCCCATAGTCATTGCTTTTAAAAGAACGGTGTTGAGTGTGATTCCTTTTGGCTTTATATTTGCTTTAAAAAATTCCAAAAAATCCGTAATGTCCGCCTCATATATTGCCGCCGAGTGGGGGATAGTCCGCCACGATTCGCTTGTCATGTTTGCAACTATTTTTCTCTGAATACCGAAATGCTCGGTTTTTATAATTTCAAAGCCGTGTTTGCCGCGGTATTTTTTGGCTTCGGACATATTCATCTCTCCCTTACTTCCATGATTGTATCAAAAATGAATTTGTCGGTCAAGTTTATTGATAAAACGCTCCGGTTATGCTACAATAATAAAAAACTTCGGTTGGTGACAGACATGGTAAAAGCTGTAATATTCGACATGGACGGCTTGCTGTTAGACAGCGAGCGCGCCTCTTATGAGGCAATGCAAAAAAATTGTGAAAAGCTTGGCGTGAAGATAGACAAAGATTTTTACTGCTCGCTTTTGGGTCTTAGCAATACAGATGCCAAAGAGCAGGTTTATAAGCATTTTAACGGTAAAATCGACGTTGATAAATATTTTGACGATATGTTTTCTCTTGTTAAAGAAGAATATATAAAAAACGGCGTCCCCGTTAAAAAAGGAGCATTTGAATTGCTCGAATATCTTAAAAGCAACGGTATTGCCGCGGTTGTGGCTTCGTCTTCCGAAAAAAACTGGGTCGAGTGGCTGCTGAAAAAAGCCTCGCTTTATGATTGCTTTGACGGCTTTATGTGCGGCGATGAAGTTGAAAACGCCAAACCCGATCCCGAAATATTTTTAAAGGCCTGCCAAAAAGCAGGCGCAGAGCCTAAAGATTCTCTTGTGCTTGAGGACGCGCAAAGCGGCATTGAGGCGGCCAATGCGGCAGGAATACCCGTAATTTGCGTGCGCGATATGCTTGACCCCGATGAAAAGCATAAAAAAATGACCTTGGCGGTTATGGATTCGCTGATTGAAGTTAAGGAATACCTCGAAAGGGTGCAATAATATGACCGAAAGATGGGAAGACCCAAAGATTTTTAAAATAAATAAAGAGGACGGGCACGTTATCTCAATGCCTTATGACAGCCCCGAAAAAGCGGCTCTCGGCGAAGAGAGCGAATATAAACTGCTTTTAAACGGCGAGTGGAAGTTCTATTGGCAGTTGGGCTTTGACCAAGGATTGCCTGAGGGCTTTTATAAAGACGATTTTGACTGTGAGGGCTGGGGCGATATAACCGTTCCGTCGCTTTGGCAGCTCAAGGGCTACGGCGTGCCGGTTTATTATGCGAGCACATTCCCGAGAGCCGTGTGCCGCAGAAAAAATAAAATCCCAACAATAGACCACGCCTGTCAGGAGGTCGGAATTTACCGCAGAGATTTTACTCTTCCTCAAAACTTTGACGGCAGAGAAATTTTTCTCCACTTCGGCGCGTGTAAATCCGCACTGGAGGTATATATAAACGGCGAATTTGTCGGCTATTCGCAGGGCTCAATGACTCCGCACGAGTTTGACGTCACCCGTTTTTTGCGCGAGGGCAAAAACAACGTCACCGCCGTTGTTTACAGATACAGTGACGCAACATATTTAGAGGGTCAGGATATGTGGAATATGTCCGGCATATACAGAGACGTTTATCTCTATGCCGAGCCGAGCGTTTGCATAAGAGATTTTTTTGTTAAAACAAGGTTCGATAAAGATTTTAACAATGCAGAACTTACTTTAGACGTGTATTTAAAAAATTATTCCGACTCATCTTTTTCGGGTATACTTTCTGCTGTGCTTCTAAATGAAGACGGCGTGCAGATAGGCGACAAAGGCTTTATTTTAAAAGAGGGCAAAAGCACCGGCTTCACTTTTAAAAAGCTTGTTGAGTCGCCGCGCAAATGGTTTGCCGAAAGTCCGGAGCTTTATAAACTTTGCATTTCGCTTTTAAAGGGCGGCGAGTGCGTCTGCTCAAAGTGCATTGACATCGGCTTTAAGCAAATAGATTTTTACGGCGAAAAAATTTATGCAAACGGCAAGCCTCTTATGATATACGGCGTAAACAGGCATGACTTTGACCCCGACAACGGCTGGGCTGTGCCGAAAGAGCGTTATTTAGAAGATATTTTGATAATGAAGCGCAATAATATAAACGCCGTCAGAACAAGTCATTACCCCGATGACCCGCTTTTTTATGAGCTTTGCGACAAATACGGCTTGTGGGTCATGGATGAGTGCGACCTCGAAAGCCACGGAGTTCGCAGGAAAAATGTGCCCGGCAGTGACCCGAAATGGACGGGAGCGGCGTGCGACAGAATGGAACGCATGGTTTTGCGCGACCGCAACCACCCGTGCGTGTTTATGTGGTCGCTCGGCAACGAGGCAGGCGACGGCGACAACTTCTTAAAGATGAAAGAGGCGGCGCTGAAGCTTGACGACACAAGAAAGTTCCACTACGAGGGCGATTTTGATTTTTCAAAGAGCGATGTCATAAGCCGAATGTACCCGACCGAGGAGCAAATGAAAAAGCTCGGCAATAAAGAGGAAATAACCGTAAGCTTTATTGACAACATCACCAACGCTCTGGCGGCAGACAACAAGCCGATTAAAAAATCAGACTATGTCGGCAAGCCTGTAATACTTTGCGAATACGCTCATGCCATGGAAAACAGCCTCGGCAATTTTCAGGAATACATGGATGATTTTGAAAAGTACGACAATATGTGCGGCGGTTTTATATGGGATTTTGTCGATCAGGCAATAAGAGTAAAAAAAGACGGCAAAGAAAAATGGACTTACGGCTCGGATTACGAAAAGAAAGAGCCGCGAAGCAAAAAATACAACCGGATAAACCTGACGGCAATCAGCGGCAGCAACACATATTTTAATGCCAATGGAATTGTAGCTGCGGACAGAACGCCGCACCCGAGTATATATGAGGTTAAAAAGGTTTATGCACCCGTGAGAATTTTGCCGAAGGACATTGAAAAAGGCATATTCACTTTTAAAAGCAGATTTTTAAACAATGACCTCAGCAGTTATGTTTTGGAATGTATCATAACCGCGGACGGCGAGGAAATCAGCAATGCCTCTCTTGACGGCTTTAATGTTGAGCCTCTCGGCGAGCGAGAAATCAAAATCGGTTATAATATTGATTCCTTACCCGACAAAGAGTGCATAATAACCTTTTCTCTCAAGACCAAAAGAGATATGCCGTGGGCAAAACAGGGCTATGAGCAGTGCTTTGACCAATACATAATAAAGTCTGCTGCCGGAAAGAGCGTTGAGCATAACGGCGATAGGCTCACCGCGAGCAAAAAATCGGGAACCGTCACGGTGAACGGCAAAGATTTTTTTGCCGCAGTTGAAAACGGCAGGCTTGTTTCGCTCAATTACGGCGGAACGGAAATGCTCAAAACTCCGCTGACTCCGAATTATTTCAGAGCACTGACGGATAATGACAGAGGCTCGCTAAACTTTGTGCCTCCGCTTATAAGACTTAATCCAAAATACAGATATGAGCACGTTGGCGAGAGAGCCAAAGGCAAAACCTGCGGCTTTAATCTGAATACGGACGGCAGTGTACGGGTCGAAGCCTCATTCATAGCAAAATACATGAAAAAAGTAAGAATGAATTATACATTTTACCCGGACGGTACGGTTAAAATCGAACACGGCGGCACACCGATGCTTATAGATATGCTTCGCTTTGGCACAAGCTTTGCGCTGGCAGGCAAATATAAAAATATTTTGTGGTACGGCAGAGGACCGCAGGAGAATTATTGCGACAGAAAAACAGGCGCAAAAATCGCTTTGCATAAAATGACCGTCAGAGAGCTTCAGCATTTATATATGCGCCCGCAAGAGAACGGCTGCAGAACGGACGTAAGATATATAGAGCTTACGGACGACAGCGGTAACGGTATAAAGATAGAGAGCACGGATATGCCGCTTTCGTTCAATGCGTGGAATTATACGCAGGAAATGCTTGAAAAAACAGAGCACATCCATGAACTTAAATATGACGACATAACCGAGCTGAGCATAGACCTTTCGCAGTGCGGCGTAGGCGGAGATATGCCGGGCATGGCGTGCCTGAGAGAACCGTATATAATGCACAGCAAAAAAGAATATAAATACTCATTCACGATAAGTAAAATATAAAAATCGGGTCTGCTCGGCTGAATGCGGCAGACCCGATTATTGTTTAAAGTTAAAGTGCTATATAGTGCGGAATTATATCTTCATACTCGCCGTTTTTCATAAGAAAACCGTTTGGTATTGTGCCGAGCGGAACAAACCCGAGCTTTTCGTATAAATGCCGCGCGGAGTAGTTTGTTTTAACGACCGCGTTAAACTGCAAAATGCGAAAACCGCATTCTTTGCCCTGCTGTATGCAGTCTTTAACAAGTGCCTCGCCTATATGATTGCCGCGCTTGTCTTTTTTTACGGCGTAGCTCGCATTGCAGATGTGAGCGCATCTGCCGACATTGTTCGGGTGAAGAATATAAAGCCCCACAACCTCATCTTCTGAAAGTGCAACAGCGCAGTACGTTTGCGAAGAGAAAAATTCTTTTGCAGAGTCTTCTGTCAGCTTCTCTGTTTGAGGAAAGGCGATGCCGTCCTCCACTATGTCGTTCCAGATTTCTGCCATGGCTTTGATGTCGTCATCTTTAAAAGCTCTTATTTTTATGCTCATTTGTTTATCATTCCCAAAAATTCTTTAGGAAATTTACGGCGTCGGCAATGTCTTTTGCCGGATCGTCACCGACTTCTCTTTCTATTGTCAAAAATCCCTTGTAGCCTATGTCATGGAGTGCGGCAAGATATTCTTTAAACGGAACATTGCCTTTGCCGAGGGGTACCTCTTCAAACGAGGGGCCGCTTGTGACGTGTTCGCCTGCGGCAAGCTCATTTTCTGCGCCGGGCATACCGTAAACAATTTCCGGGTCAAGATAATAATTTCTCACACCGTCTTTTGCATGGGTGTGAACTATGTAATCTTTAAGGTTATACACTGCCTTAACGGGGTCGTCGCCCGTTACCATAACAAGGTTTGCAGGGTCAAGGTTTACGCCAACACCCCTTGAGCCGAGAGAGTCAAGAAAACTCTTGAGTGTAAGAGAAGTTTCTGGACCCGTTTCGACGGCAAAGTGTGCGCCTATTTCGTCCGCATAGCGGCTGAGCTCATAGCAAGCCTCTTGCATAAGCTCATATCTGTCGTGGTTTTTGTCGGCAGGCACAACACCGATATGTGTGGTGACTATATCCGTTCCAAGCTCTTTTGCAAGGTCAAGAATCCTCTTTGATTTTTCTATCCTCTGCGCGTTTTGCTCTTTGTAAACAAATCCGCCTCCGCCGAGGTCACCGCAAAGAGCCGAGATAACAAGTCCGTTATCGGCAACAAGATTTTTAAATTCATGCCTTTTTTGCTCCGAAAGATTTTCGGGTGCCATTTCTCCGTTTGAGGCATAAACCTGAATACCGTCCGCACCGACTTCTGCCGCTTTTTTTACCGCGTCATATATAGGCAGACGAAAACTGTCTACAATTACGCCGATAGGAAAATTATTCACAGTAACTCCTCCCAAAATCAAACATTAAAAGCCTTGAGCCATTCTTCTTTTAAAAATTCGTGACCTGCCGGGGTGGGGTGAACGCCGTCTTTGAGCCAATATGATGTGGGCGTATTTTCGCAGAATTTATCAAGTTTATCCTGAGTCGGGATAAATATAAGTCCGTATTTTTCTGCAACTTTTTTTGCCTTTTCTGCATTTGCTCTGACGCCCGTGTCAAAATATTCCCACTCTTTTTCGGTGGCGGTTCCCTTTAAAACAAACGGCTCAAAAATCGCAATTTTAATTTTGGGCAGTGCCTTGGTTACGTCTTCAATGAGCATTGTCAGCAGCTCTTCATATCTTTCGCTGCTAAAACAGTCTTTATAATCAACACTGTGCCAAACATCGTTTACGCCGATAAGAACGCTCATATAATCGGGCTTTAATGCAACGATGTCTTCACGGTAGCGAGCATATAAATGAGTTGAACGGTTGCCGCTTATGCCCTTGTTGATGAATGTGTATTTGCCGGGTTCTTTTTTGCCGAGCGACGCCGCAACAAGGTTGGGGTAACCTTCGCCGAGGCTCGCAATGTTGTCATAATGTCTGTCGGCGTCCGTTATGGAATCGCCTTGAAAAAGTATTGTTTTCATAATAGTTTGCATGCCGAAAGGCAGCTCTCCTCTCTTAGAAACATTTTTGAAATTTCTCAGAATTATTTCTAAATTATTATACATTCAAAATTATACTAAAACAAGACCTAAAACAAAAGATGACAATATTTTTAAAAAGACTTGAAAAGTGCTTGTTAAAGTATTATCATATAATTTAAAATTGATACATATACCTAATCGGGAGGTGAGGCCTGTGGTGTTCTCAAGCTTGTTTTTTCTTTTTGTGTTTTTGCCCGTAACTCTTATATTGCAACACTTTATGCCAGATATAAAAAAGAAAAATGCGGTGATTTTAATTGCATCGCTTTTCTTTTACGCATGGGGCGAGCCCAAGTGGATAGTGCTGATGATAGCGGTGTCGCTGATTGACTATATAGCCGGACTTTTTATAAACATTTTTCGCGGACGTGTCGGTGCAAAAATCGCAATGATTTCCGCCGCGGTGCTGACTCTCGGTGCTCTTATAGTCTTTAAATACATGAACTTCCTGACGGGAAATATTGATTCGCTTTTCGGCACGTCAATCAAAACAAACATAGCGCTGCCGATAGGTATTTCGTTCTATACTTTCCAGGCACTTTCTTATGTTATAGACGTTTATCGCGGTGACGTTAAGTGCCAAAAAAATTATTTTAAGCTTTTGCTTTATGTCGGTATGTTCCCGCAGCTCATAGCGGGTCCGATTGTAAGATACAGCGATGTTGAAAAAGAGATAACCTGCCGCACCGTAACTTACAAAGAAATATCACAGGGTATAACAAGGTTTGTGATAGGACTTTTTAAAAAAGCCGTTTTTGCAAATATGCTCGGCGAGCTTGCCTCAACTTATCTTGACGGTGATTTAAGCTCCGTGAGCGCGGTTCAGGGCTGGCTCGCAATATTCGCCTTTTTCTTCCAGATTTATTTTGACTTTGCAGGATATTCCGACATGGCGATAGGCCTCGGCAAAATTATGGGCTTCAATTTCCCCGAAAACTTCAAGTATCCGTATGCTTCAAAGTCAATTACGGAGTTTTGGCGCCGCTGGCATATAACTCTCAGCTCGTTTTTCAGAGATTATGTCTATATTCCGCTCGGCGGCAACAGAAAAAATCATATTTTCAATATGCTTGTTGTCTGGGTTCTCACGGGATTTTGGCACGGTGCAAGCTGGAACTTTATGCTCTGGGGATTTTATTATTTTGTTTTGCTCGTGCTCGAAAAGAAAGTTTACGGTGAAAAGCTTAAAAAACTGCCTGCAATAGTTCAGCATATTTATTCGGTGCTCGCTGTTCTTATCGGCTGGATTTTCTTCTATTACGAAGACCTTTCAAAAGCAGGCGGATTGTTCAAAGCCATGCTCGGCTTTAACGGTTTTGCCCATGCGGGCGACGGCATAATAATAATTAACCGCATTGTTTTGCTCATAGCCGCAATTCTCGCTTCAACTCCGCTTGTGACGGCGGCGGTCAAAAAGCTTTTTGTGATTTTAAGAAAAATAAACCACGGCAAAGAAACAGAGCAGGTAATAACAATCGTGTTCCAGGCGGTGACAATGTTTATTTGCGTTGCGGCACTTGTAGGTTCAACCTATAACCCGTTTTTGTATTTCAGATTTTAACTTTTGCTCTCGGAGGTGAATCCTATGCAGAATAACGATAAATTTAAAGAAGGTCCGGAAGTGCCTCAGTTTTTTTTCAACAAACCGCTCCCTCTGCCAAAGAGAGAAAAAGTCATAGAAAATCCTAAAAACCTTGACGGCGGTTTTTCAAACCTCAAAAAAAAGATTCCGCTTATAACAAAGCTTTATATGGTGTCTGCCGCGCTTTTTGCTTTTACTCTTTTTGTTATGGGATTTATCAGTGTTGCGGATAAAGACAAAACTGTGTCAAAAGCCGAAAACAGAGCGCTGGCAAAGCGCCCGGAGTTCAGCTTTGCCGCACTTAAGGACGGCAGCTACACAGTGGATTTTGAAAATTATTATTCCGATAATTTCCCTGCGAGAGATTTTTTTATAAAAGTCAACAGAAAAATCGGCGAAGTTTTAACGCAGTTTTCTGCCGGTGACGACGGCGAGGTTATAGTCTCTGTTGAGCGCAAGGACGAAGATTTTGCGGGCGAGGGCGTTGACCTCGGGCAAAAAACCACACAGGCAACGACAGAATCCGCAACACAGGGCATGAAAGATAACACCGCGGACGTTACGCCCGATAACGAAGCGACTGTAAGGGGCTCTATAATAATAAGCGGCAACAGAGCTATGGAGATATACTCATACAGCGAAAGCTCTGTAAAAAATTATGCGAATATAATCAATTCCGCCGCAAAAGCGATGCCTGCCGGCACAAAATTCTATTCGCTTATCGCTCCCACGGCTGTGGAATTTTACGGCACAAAAACTTACAGAACCGGTGTCCACTCGCAGCGTGACGCAATTAAAAACGCATACTCAATGCTTGATGATTCAATAATAAAGGTTGACGCATATTCTTCTCTTGTTGATAAATCAAAAGAATATATTTATTTCAGAACCGACCACCACTGGACGGCGAGGGGAGCATACTACGCATACAGCGCATTCTGTGATGCCGCAGGAGCCACCGCACCTGCCATAACGGACTTTAAAACGCATAACATAGACGGATTTGTCGGCTCGCTGTATCGCTCGTCTCAGGCCTCGGTGCTTAAAAAGGACCCTGATTATGTTGAGTGCTTTGAACTTTTGGTTGATGCGACAAACATGGTCTATTCTTCACAGGCGATGACCGACGGCGCAAAGACTTATATAGTCGCAAACAAGGTGAGCGGCGACAATAAATATCTTGCATTTATTTCGGGTGACCAGCCGATTGAAAAGATAACCACAAGCGTCAAGAACGGTAAAAAGATACTCGTTTTAAAAGAATCTTTCGGCAATGCGTTTGTGCCTTTCCTTTGCAACAATTATGAAGAGGTTTATGTTGTTGACCCGCGCAAGATTGACATGAACCTGCCTGAGTTTGTAAAAACAAACGGCATACAAGAGGTTTTGGCAATAAATTACAGCTTCGGTCTGTCAAACAAAACTTATTGCAGCGCGCTTAATAATTTGATAAAATAAAAAAGCCGTTACGGCTAAAAATATAACAAAGACCGGTCTTTTACGGCCGCCAAATAACGGAGGTATTCAAATGGTTTTTAAAAGCAAATATTTGCAGTCGGTTTATGACAAAACGGTAGAGAAAAATCCCGTTCAGCTTGAGTTTATACAGGCTGTCGGTGAAGTGCTTGAGTCACTTGAGCCGGTTGTGGAGAAAAATCCTATTCTTGAGCAGATGAATATAATCGAGCGTCTCGTGATGCCCGAGAGAGTTGTTCTCTTCAGAGTTACATGGGTAGACGACAGCGGCAAAGTCAGAGTCAACAAGGGCTTCCGCGTTCAGTTTAACTCTGCTATAGGACCTTATAAGGGCGGACTTCGTTTTCACCCGTCGGTAAATCTTTCGGTTATGAAATTCCTCGGCTTTGAGCAGATATTCAAAAACAGTCTTACGGGTCTTGCAATCGGCGGCGGTAAGGGCGGCTCCGACTTTGACCCCAAGGGCAAGTCCGAGGGCGAAATCATGAGATTCTGCCAAAGCTTTATGACAGAGCTTTCAAAGCATATCGGTGCGGATACAGACGTCCCCGCAGGCGACATCGGCGTAGGCGCAAGAGAAATCGGCTATATGTACGGTCAGTATAAAAAGCTTCGCAACGAGTTCACGGGCGTTCTTACCGGCAAGAGCCTCTCATACGGCGGCTCTCTTGTAAGAACAGAGGCAACCGGCTACGGCCTTTGCTATTTCGCACAGGAAATGCTCTCTAACATGAAAAACGATTCTTTCAACGGCAAAACCGTTGTTATTTCGGGCTCCGGCAACGTTGCGATTTATGCGGCAGAAAAGGCTATGCAGCTCGGCGCAAAGGTTGTTGCAATGTCGGATTCTTCCGGATATATCTACGACAAAGACGGCGTAAAGCTCGACGTTATAAAACAGCTTAAAGAGGTTGAGAGAAAACGTATTAAAGAATATGTTGCGGCAGTGCCTGCGGCGGAGTATCACGAGGGCTGCAAAAATATTTGGGGCATTAAGTGCGATATAGCGCTTCCTTGCGCAACACAGAACGAGCTTGACGAAGAAGCTGCCGAAAAATTGGTTGCAAACGGCGTTAAAGCCGTTGCAGAGGGCGCAAACATGCCTTGTACTCCCGAAGCGGTTAAGTGCTTCCACGACAGCGGTATTCTCTTCGGACCCGCTAAGGCGGCAAACGCAGGCGGCGTTGCAACTTCGGCACTTGAAATGAGCCAGAACTCAATTCGCTACAGCTGGACATTTGACGAAGTTGACGAAAAGCTCAAATCAATCATGAAAGACATTTTCCACAACGCATATAATGCGTCGGTTAAATACGGTCACGAGGGTGACCTTGTTGTCGGTGCGAATATCGCAGGATTTGAAAAGGTTGCGGACGCAATGCTCGCACAGGGCGTTATCTGATAAAAACGGAGTGAATATAATGAAAAAGCTGACTGCTTTGCTGTTTTCTGCGTTGCTTTTAATGAGCTTTGCGGCTTGCCAAAAGGGCGAAACAAACGGTGATTCATCAAAAACAAGCGCGGCGAACGGCAGTGACGTTTCATCTTCGGCACAGCAAAAAACCACCGTGCCGGAGCAGAGGATAGACCATATCGCACAGTCGATAGAGCAGGGGCAGTTTGAGGGCTTTGATCGTTACACCGACGGTGACAAAGAAAAAATCAAAAAAGCCGTTGAAAAAGACGGCTACAGCTTGGTTTATAATGACGACGGCTCGGGTACGCTCTCTAATGACGAGGGTTCGTGGTTCGTCGGCAAAGGCTGGGTGAACAATAAGTTCACCGATGGTTTGCCGAAGCCCGAATTCGGTGTGATAACCATGAGCGCACAGGATAAAGACGACAGCGGAGATTTTTATATATTCTTAATCCGCAAAGCCTCTGTAAAAGAAGTGGCGGATTATGTGGATAAACTCGAAACTCTCGGCTTCAAGGCTCAGGGCGAAAAGGTTGAGAGCATAGAAAACGGTGCTGTTGTGTTCAATGCCGAAAATGAGCAGGGCAAAAAGGTCGAAATAGCCTATTCTTCAAACGGATTCACTTACAAAATATATGTAAAATAAATTCGGGAGCTGTTCTTACGTAAGAGCGGCTCCCTCTTTTTGGGTTACAAATCTTAAGATTTAAACATAAAAATCTTAAAGATTGGTTTATGTTATTGCAATCTCTCATTTCATGTGGTAATATCAGTCTGTTGAAAAAATAAACTTATTGAGAGGTTATGAAGTTGAAAGAATATATCGAAAGACTTAAAACCGGCTGCAAAAAATGGGAAATTGTCCTTTGGTGGATTGTTCGCCTTGTAATGATTGCCGGAATGATAGAATCATTTGTCAATGCAGATAAGTACGAGGATAAAATACGCACCATGATGGTCGGCAACCTCGTTTTGACTTTTGGGTGGGAGATATTCCAGCTTTTCCCCGAAAAGCATCTTTTCAGGCACCTGCCGGCGGCGGCGCAGGATTTTACGAGCGTTTACATTGTCCTCACCGCATTTTTCGGCGCATACATAAATTTTTATTACACCGTTTGGTGGTGGGATACGCTTCTGCATTTTGTCAGCGGCGGACTGTGTGTTCTTGCGGGCTATGCATTTATCAAGGCTTATGAAGAGCGAGACGACAAAAAGGTTCCGATTCCGGTTGCCGTTCTGTGTGCTTTCAGCGTGTCGTTTATGTTCGGTACTTTGTGGGAGTGCTGGGAGTTCTCATTTGACCAGTTCCTCGGCGGCGATACTCAGCATTGGTCGCTTGCCCTTGCCGAAGAGAGCAAAATAAACCACATGATTTTTCAGCCTGCAAAAGAATTTATGTCTGAAGAGTGGAAATCGCGCTTTGCTCTTATGGACACAATGACAGATATTGTCGCAAACACTCTCGGTGCTGTAATCGGCGGCATTACGCTTAAAATTGCACTTCATAAAGAAGAAAAAGAAGAAAGAGCTGCAGAAAACAAAAAAGAGAAAGCAACCGTTAACGTATAAAGGAGGAAAAGAGATGCACGGCACACTCAAAAGGCTTTGCTGCATTTTACTTGCGGCTTTGTTTGTGCTGCCTCTTTTTTCTTTCGGCTCATATGCAAAAGAAAATGCCTGCTATAACGGCTACCCCGTGGTTCTTGTGCCGGGCTATGCCTCTGCCTCGCTTTGCTATGATGAGGGTGGCGAGACTAAAGCGGCGTGGGGCTGGCAGGCGAGCGATATTTCGTCTCCTTTTGCAGATAACATAGTTGATTTAATAAAAGGTGCGGACGTGCTTTTAGACGGTAAAAACGGCTGCTTTTCACACGCTTTGGGCAAGAGCTTTTCGAGCTTGCTTGAGCCCATGCGCTGCAATGCAGACGGAACGAGCGTTAAAAATGTACGTCCCGTTTTGTTTGACGCAAAAGAAACAAGCGATGAATATTTAAACAAAAATTATCCCGACGGCGACTATCGCGTTGAACTTGACATGACAAAAGAAATTGATTCGCTCATAGGTGAAGAAAATGTTTTTTATTTTAACTGCGATTTCAGAATGAGCGCTCTTAAATGTGCGGAAGAGCTTGATAAATATATAACGCAGGTCAAGGAATACACCGGCAAAGACAAGGTCAATATAATTGCCGTGAGCCACGGCGGGCTTATAACCGCGGCTTATATATCGCTCTATATGCAAAAGGGTGATGTGTTTAATGTTGTGATGAACGAGCCTGCACTTCGCGGAGCGTCTCTTGCGGCGGATCTTATGAACGATGAATTTAAGCTTGATGAAGAGACGCTTTTGAGGTATCTTGAATACCATGCCCAGTGCGAAACCGACTATAACTGGCTCGTGAAAGCTCAGCAGCTCGGCGTGCTGGATGATATTGTAGATGTTATTGTTCCTTATGTTACGGACGCGGTAAAATATTGGGGCAGTATATGGGATTTTATCCCTACGGACGATTATGAAAGACTAAAAGAAGAATACCTTGACCCGATAGAGAGCAAGGAGCTTATAGAGCAGAGTGATTATGTTCACTATAAGCTAATGAGCAATTACCGTGAAATTTTTGAAGAGGCTAAAGCTTTCGGCATAAATATAAATATTATAGCCGGCACGGGCAACACGATTGTATCGGGCTCAAAAGTAAATTCCGACGGCATAATCGCCGCCTCTTCGTCAACCGGCGCAAAATGTGCGCCGATCGGCAAGCGATATATAAACGGCACCTCACTTAAAGACGCTAACGGCGAGAGCCTTGTTTCGCCGTCTATGGATATTGACGCGTCGCCGTGCTATCTGCTTTATAATACATGGTTTGTGGACGGGCTTTTTCACGGCATGGAGTTTTGGGACGAATATTCGAGGGCGCTATTGTTTAAGCTTTTGCTCGGCGACGGCGGTATGAATGTGAACAGTGATAAGAATTATCCGCGCTTTCATTCGACAACGAGCGTAACCTCTTCCGTATATGCTTCGTTTGACCAAAGCACGGACGGCTTTTTGAGCGAAAAAGATTCCGCCCTTGAAATAAGCAATCTTTCACAAAAGCACAAGATGTATGTGCTCTCTGTCAAGTGCGACGGTGCGGATATTGATTTTGACTGGAATTTTAAAGCCCTCGCACCGGGGGATAAGGGAAAAGTAAAATTCTCCGGCAATTTGCCGCAGAAAAGCACATATATAAAAATAACCGTTACATATTTTTTGCCCGGCAGCATAACGCCGCTTAACCAAAGAAGTCAGTATTTCACAGTGAATACGGGCAGCGGAATGCAGGGTGTGCCTTCGGCATTTTCAGAGTCGGAGTTTGAAACTCCGTTTGAAAAAAGTGCGAGCAAAACCATGCTTAAAATAGTGAATTTCACAGGCATGAAAGACCTCGCAGACCTTTTGTATGACACGGCTTCGTCGGGCTGGAATAAGCTGACAAAGATTATATTAAAATGATTTCGGGAGAAAAGCTATGGAATTTAAATCGAGCGAAATCATAAAAAAATATGACAAACCAATAATCACATACAACTACGTTCCGTATTTTTAAATTCAACCTTAGATTTTATGTTTGCTTTGCGGCAGATACCAAGCACGATTGGAGCGTCCGATGCCCGTGTATTCCAACCGGGGCAAGAGCAGGCTTGTGCTCGCGGTTGAAGACGTGCCGTTTTGTAATGATAAAGACGAAACCAGAGGCAAAAACGGCTGGGAGGGCAAGTGGCAAAAGCGCTATTCGATAGGCGTTATGCTGCTCTATCTTAACGACCCTTCAAATATTGTCGGCATGTCAAAGGCACCGCTTATGGTGCCCGAGGCAGAGATTGAAACAAGCGGCGGATACAGAGACAACGTTCTCTTCCCATGCGGTATGATTAAAAAAGGGAAGAATGTAAGAATTTATTACAATGCCGGCGATGCGGTTGTTTGTCTTGCCGAGTGCAATATAAAAGAGCTTGTTGCGCTGTGCAAGGATAAGAAATAATTGATAAAATTTGCTTTTATGTAATGATGTCATAAATAAACCTTGCGAAGCATAAATAAATATGGTAAAATAATAACAATATCTTGCGATTCTTGTCGCAAGATATTGTTTAAACTTTTTTAGCGCGTCTCTCAATTCGTAATGGTTGGCTTTTGACGCTTGTGACCGACAGGAGGAATTTTTATGCTGATGAAGGAGGTCCTCGGATTTCCGCTTGTCTTTTGGCTGTTATCGGTATGTGTTTACAGCTTTACGCTGCTCAACGGATTTTTGGACGGTTGCAATGCTGTGGCAACGCTCATAGCAAGCCGCGCCATGAAGCCCAAAACTGCGCTGCGCTTTGCTGCAACAATAGAACTTTTGTCACCCATGACGCTCTTTTTTACGGGCTTCACCGTTTCAAAGACTATTCAGACCATGGTTGACGAGAATTACTACACAGGCGACGTTGATCAGACAAAAGCGCTTTGCTTTATCGCAGGCGGAATACTTGCGGCTATTATATGGGATCTTTTTGCATGGCTTTCACATGTTCCGTCAAGCTCAACTCACGCGCTCCTCGGCGGAATTGTAGGCGCAAGCATTGTAGCGTACGGTGTTTCGAGCGTTGCTTGGGGTCAGTTTGCTTACAGAGTAATTCTTATGATGTTCTTGGCACCCGCAATAGGTTTCCTTTTCGGTTACACAGTTATGAAAATCTGCAAGGCCATTACTCAAAGGGCAAGCAGTGCGGCAAATACCGTTTTTAAAAGAGTTCAGCTTATAAACGTTGTTCTTTTGGCATACAGCCATTCAACGCATGATTCGCAGAAATCCCTCGGCGTTATAATGCTGCTTATGACAATTTGCGGCAAGTCAATCGGGTCAACACCTCCCTGGCAGGCAGTTGCCATTGCGGGTCTTTGCCTTGCAATGGGCATAATGTTTGGCGGATACAACATAATCAAAACCGTGGGTATGGGTATATTTAAGGTTAAACCCATTCACTCGTTTGCTTCTCAGCTTGCCTCCGCAGGAGCTCTTATCGGTGCAAACCTCACCGGTGTGCCCGTCTCCGCAAGTCATGTTGTCAGCGCATCCGTTATGGGCGTAGGCTCGGCCGAACGACTCAATGCCGTTCGCTGGACAAACGTTAAGCGCATAGTTATGTCATGGTTTATAACCGTGCCGATAGTCGGCGCACTCGGTGCGTTGTTCTATTTTATTTTAAGTCTTATATTTAAAGCTTAAAATGAGGTGGCTAAAATGTTTTCACTGATTAAAAGAGCGTTTTCTCTGATTTTTGCTTTGCTGATGTTTGTTTCAAACAGCGTAAATTCATTCTTTAACGGCGATATTTACCCTTATGAATCAAACACAAAAGTAATAGGACTTGAAACTCTCGGCAGAAGTCAGGGCGTGACGACGGACGGCAAAAGCTGGATATTCAGCGGCAAAAGTTTTCTCACAAAAGTGAGTCTTGACGGTGAGACCGTACTTGCCGTAAACCTCAAACCTTTTAAGGGCTTGGAGGAATACGGCGTAGACCATATCGGCGGCATAAGCTATTATAACGGCTATGTTTACGCCTCTATGGAGGACAGCAAGGTATGGAACAGCCCGTCGGTAGCATTGTTCGATGCAAAAACACTCAAGTTTTCGGGAGTGTATCACCTTTTCGGCAAAGATATTTTAAACCGCGGCTGTCCCTGGGTGTGCTGTGACGGCGAAAACGGCTTTCTGTATGCTGCAAACAGCCGAAATACAACCGAGATATTCTGCTTTGATATTGACACGTTTGAACTTGTTAAAACCGTCCCTCTGGCGTTTGAGTTAAAATCTATTCAAGGCGCAGAGATGTATGGCGGCTATATGTATGCCGCAACAAACGACGCGACAAGAGCCGTGTATAAGGTCGATTTAAACAGCGGAAAGATTGAAAAATATTTTGACAGAATTATGTACCGGCCGAAATTTATTGATAATTTCGGCGGCGAGGGCGAGGATATAACCGTTCTCGGCATGGATGACGGAACGCTGTTTCATGCGCTCGATATAGGCGCGCTGTTTATTGATTCAAATTTGAGGCATTATAAAGAAAAATAAAACGACATCGCAAAAAAGAAGCTATAATCCACATGATAAAGTGTGAATTATAGCTTTTATTTTTGCTTATTTGCCTGCTTGAACTATTGCTTTTACGTCTTTCATTTTAACAAAATCAGGGAAAAACATATACGGTGATTTTTTCCATTTATTGCCGTCAATTTTTATGTTGCCGCAATGGTTGCCTAAAACAATCCTGCCGCGGTCAAAGTTCATTGACGGATAAAACATATCGTTTATAACGGTGTTGCCGACAACCTCCATACCTGCGGTGTTTTCGGCTTTTATAAGGCGCGAAGACATATTGATAAATGTGTTGCCGCTGATTTTAATGTTAGAAAAAATCGGGACGTCGGCCTTTTTGCTGTTAATATTGGTGCTTAAGGTTATAACCTCGCCCCAGTCGCTGTAACTGCACATTTCAAAAACATTGCCGCTGATTTCAAGGTTGTTTACACCCGTTCCCTCGCACCAAGAGCCGGGGATAATGTCCACAACGGCTCTTATTGCTGGTCCCATTATTTTATAAAATCTGTTGTTTTTGCAAAGACCGTTGTCGCTTTGCAAAAGCAGCGCCCTTGCGCGGTTTTCGTGAAAGTAGTTGTTTGTAACAACATAATTGCCGCTGTCGGTGTCCGCATTATAAAGGATGGTTCCCTCTCCGATGTCTTCGGGCAATGCAGATGAAAATTCTATAACATTTTGCTCGCCGTCATGATATGCGGATTTTATTTTTGCCGTGCCGTCAAGGTCTTCATATCCGCTTGTTTTAAACTTAACGCTGTCACCCGCGAATAACACGTCGGAGCTGCCGTAAGCCCATACCGTGCTGTCATCGAGCCGCTGTGAGACATACAGCACATTGTCGTGAACATTCAGCGCATCGTCGCCCATAAAGCTGAAATCACAGCCGTCAATTCTGAAAAATCCTTTTGTGCCGGCAATGTGAACGGCGTCTGCCGTTGCCGATATTCTTTGCTCATTCTCTTTGCCGGGGGCAAGACCGATATATGAGTTGATTATCTGAAAATGGCTTGCTTTGCCGCCCATGAGATAGCACATGCCTGCCGCAGAGTAAATGCTGACGTCATTAAAGGTTACGTTTTCGGATTCGCCGCCCAAATAAAATACATTGCCGCCGTAAACATAGTGCCTTAGCATAAAGACGTCGCCGTTTTCAAATTTATCAAAACTTCCGTCATGCGTTATTTTGAGCACGTTTGAGTCGGTCTTTTCGACTTTTTCTATCATTTCGGGTCGGGAGTAAACATAGACCTCTTTACACTCCGCCTTTGCTCCGGGGGTCAGCGTGTCGGCATCGTATTGCGTGAGTGCCATTATCGGTATATCCTCGGAGATATTTTGAAGCTCCGTAAACTCAAGCTCTAAGGTGCGGTTCTTTTTGCTTGCATTTTTGATTTTTACAAGGGAGCCCAAGCGGGATTTGCTCCGGTTCCAGTCAACAGAAAGTCCCTTTATTTCGAGCGAGTTACAGTTTGAAATATGAAAGTATTTATCGTGCTCAAAAACAAATACGGCGTTGTCGCAGTCTATAAGTACGTTTTGAAGTCCGCTTATGCCGATTGTTTTATCGCTTTTGAAAAAGTATGTGCCGCCGTCAATTTTGAGACGGGTATTCGGGTGTTCTTTGCAATATTCTATCGCTTTGCAAAATGAGGCGTAATTATCGCCGCTTTGCGTGTTCATGCCAAAGTCCGAAGCGTTGACTTCTTTAAGGGATTCACCCATCGGCCTTTTGATATAAAAGACCGATGAATTTACACCCTCTATACGGTCGGCGGTTTGATATTCGCCGAGCGTCGGTGCGCTCTCGATTATCGGGTCGCCTTTTTCCGGAACGGACGGAATTTGCATTGGAAAAATATTTGCTATTGTGAGTATTACTGCGCTCAGCAGTGAAAGCAAAGACTGAAACATATTTTTAACCTGCCTAAAATCAGTGCTTCCAATCTATAAAATACATTTTAAAGATGTTCCATGCTATGTTGATTATCTTTTTAAAGTATTTGAAAACGGTTTCAAGTACGTTCACTTCTTCATCTTCGACTTCGTCGGGGAGAATATCGGGCGTTTCGTCCGTGACCGTGCCCGAACCGTCTTTATCTATTGCAAACTTGTCAACACATTCGGTTTTGCCGTCTCTTATGATGTAAGAGTTAAAATACATCACACCGCCGTCGATTTCGATTGCAGAGAACATCTGTGAATCGGCAACCGCGGTCTTTGCCGCTCTGGGGAAGAGCTTGTCGGTGAGCGAAGTATCTTTTACAAGATAGGTCTTAACGCCTGCACAGCCGCTTATGACATATGTTGTGCCGGTGGGATTCAAGTAAGAATCATAAACCTCGCTGCCGTGCTTGAGGCTGACTTTCTTTTCGGTTACGGTTTCGTTGCCGTCAAGAGAATGTGTTCTGAGATATACATGGTCGTGACCCTGAAGAACAAGGTCAATGTTAAGCTCCGGCATAAGTGACGAGAGCTGCTTGCGCATTGCACATACGTCTTTGTCGTCATAGTGCGAACCGTTTGAATAAAGCGCCTTGTGAAGAGCAACAACTTTCCACTGTGCAGAGCTTTGCTGCATATCTTCTTTGAGCCATTCGATTTGCGAATTATTCAGTGCCTTGTCTTCGCCAAGGTCATTTGTGTTGAGCACCGCAACGTGAACGTTATTGTATGTGTATGAGTAATAAACGCCGGAGGAGGTATCCTGAGTCGGAACATTCGGCAAAACAAAGTTGTTTACCGTGGCATTGTCGTCTTTTTCCTCGTGATTGCCCGTTGCAGGCATGAGGTAGGTGCTCATAAGGTCTTTTGAGGCCGTGTCAAACATCCACTGCCACTGGTTAGAGTTCATGCCGCAGTCAACAAGGTCACCCGTGTTCATAATGAATTTTGCGTCGGGGTAAAGCTCATATGCCGTCTCAACGGTCTTTGCCCATGAGTTTTTATACTGCTTCTCGTTTTGCGATTGCGGGTCGCTCATGTGGAAGAAAGTAACCTTATCGCCGCCGTCGGCGGTTTCTATTGTGCCCGTCTCGCTCCACCAGCCGTATTTTTCATTGCCTACGCGATAAACATATTTAGTGCCGGGTTTAAGACCAGAAAGTTTTACCGTGTGGCGATACATATTGTAGTAGTATTTGAAGAAACCTATTACGCCGAGGTCTATGCCGGGGTAGTATCTTTCAACCGATTCTTCGCTTGTGCTTATGGTAAAAGACGCGTTTTCTGTTGCCTTGCCGCTGAACTTTACGGGCGATCCGTCAAGCTCATAAATTTCAATGTCGGTGTCTTTAAGTGTGCTCTTAGAGAACCATCCGATCGTTGCCGTAGTCATAGAATTTTCGCCCATGGTAAGGCTGACCATAGTCGGCAGACGGTAATTTTCTCTTGTGGCTTCGGGGGTAACTTTTGCCGACGAATATGTTACGTCGGTGTCGCCTTTAAAAATCGGAACATCGTCTGTCGCAAAATCGGAGAGGGCATATGCAAGCTGATGACCTATGGATTCTATCTGGCTGTCGGTGAGGTATTCTTTAATAACAAGCTTGTCAACCATGTCATAAATGCCGGTGTAGGGGAGCACTCCTATGCCGAAAATTGTGTTAACAAGGTTAAGATAGCTGAAATCGTCTCTGAGGACGTATCTGAGCACTTTTTCATTGAGGGCGGTACCGAGCTTATGACCTGTTTCGGAGTCGCCGAAAAGGGTATCTACGCGAACGTCAAGCTTTGCGAGAATCATATCGTTTAAAACGTCGTTAAACACTATGTCTACAAGCTCGTCAAAAATTCTGAAGGCGGTATCTCCGTTTTCAAGCTGATAAATAACATCCTGAATAAATTTATCGTCCGAAATATCTTCGTTGCCGGTGTACCAATAATACATTGCGCTCAGAACTGCCTCGCCGAGGTTGCCGCCGCGCGAAGCATCGCCGAAATGATAATCTTCAATAAATTTAGTGCAGGGGATTTCTGAAACCTGAATAGAGAAAACTCTATTTAATATTGCGTTGACTTCTTTTATAAGCTCGTCGGGGTTTTTGAGGTATGCGTCCTCTATCTGAGAGCAAAGGTCATCTACAAAGCACATAATGTTATTTGAAGAGAAAATTTCATATCCGCCGAGACCTATGCCGTCGCCTATATAAGGCGCGAGGAAGTCTTTTATAATTTTTTCAACATCTATGCCTTTGGTCTTGAGATATTCTATAATTCCGCCCGATGCAATAATATCTTTTGAGGCATTCGTGAGAAGGTTGCTCGCAATGCCGGTGAGAAGCTCGGATATATCCGCATATCCGTCCTCTTTAAGCGCACCGCCGAAGCAAAGACCGAAAGAATCGTATTTGAATTTGCCGAGCTCATATGTTTTACCGTCAACGCTTATGGGCTTTATGCAGTCTGCGTCAACATTTTCGTATGTTGCCTCGGTTTCACCGTTTGAATAAGTTACGAGGTCAACATTTCTGTATTGATTGGGGAAGCCTGTGAGCGACGGTGTTTCGCAGTCGTAAAGGGTGTTGCCGTTGTCGCTGGTGACGCTTGAAATATCGTTTGTGTGAAGATGTCCGCTGAAAGCGAAGTTTACACCGAGGTCGGCAAGCTGTTCCGATACGTCCATATAATCGTCAAGAGGGAACGCGAACGTAACCGACGGCTCAAGCTTCATATGTGCGGCGAGGCCGTGGTGCAGCATAACAAGAGGTTCTGCGCCCTTGTCGGTTGCCTCTTTGACCTTTGCCTTTATCCATGCCATCTGTTCGTCGCTTATATAACCGTTTGTTTTGGATTTTCCTATTTCATCGGGGTCATATATGCAGCTGTCAACAACTATGAGACGGTAGTTTTCGTCAAGGTCAACAACATAAGAGAGCATGCCGTGGCGATCCGCCGCTTTGGGCTTGAACTCTTCACAGGCGAGGTCAAAGCCGAGGTCTTTATAAACCTCTCTGAATTCATCGCCCGAGATGCTTCTTGTCGGCTCTTTTGTGTTATTTTCGTATGTTGCGGCGTTCTTTACTTTTACATCATGGTTGCCGTTTGTTACGATAACCTGAATACCGTATTTTGCTTCAAATTCCTTAAGACGTTCCGCAAGCTTAACGTGCGCCTCGTATTCGCTGTTTCTTGTAAGATCGCCGGAGATAAGAAGGAATTTTGTTCCCTCTTCTTTGGCTTTTTCACCCACGGCTGTGAGCGCAGAGGTGAGAATAGCGTCCGATTCGTTATATTCTTTTGCCTCCGAGCGGCTGGTATTGAGCCATTCTTCGCCCTTGTCGCCCATGAGTGATTCGGGGTAATAGTGTATATCCGACATCACCGAAAAGGAAATGGAACTTGTTTTTTTACCCTTTGGATCAGCCGCGTATGCCGGTTGTGCGATGCAAAATACCATCGCAAGTGTGATGAATACGCAAAAAATCTTTTTAACGTTTTTCATAAGTTTCCCTCACATAAATTTTTTTGACATGAAAGTCTTTTAAATTTTACCATATCTGCAAAAAGTTTTCAACCAAAAAAAG
>ERZ1106954.349-NODE-349-length-40869-cov-15.679301_pt1 | contig 40869 bp, 40 predicted proteins | sample MGYA00403678_ERZ1106954 | MGnify/ENA primary metagenome ERZ1106954 (study PRJEB35170, sample SAMEA104062445) | human gut metagenome | biome: human gut; feature: human-associated habitat; material: faeces | place: Denmark | collected 2012-08-20 ... | reverse complement strand
CGGATTGGAATCCATTTGAAAAGGTACCCAAGGGAAGAATCTGAAAATTTCTGCGGGAGGCAGAGGTTTTTGCGCGCTGATTGTGCCAGTTCGGAGCGCATCACTCATGTGCATCGAGAAGCTGTGCGCTTCCCCCCTCTTCCTCACAGTGTGTCCTCGGGCCACGGTTCTGCGGATAACGCCTGAAGCGCATCCAGATCCATGCCCGGCTCATCCCCCGGCAACGAGGCCGTCACATTTGTGACGCTGCGACTCAGCCACGCGAAAAACTCGCGGAACCGGCTGGTAGTAGTCCACGCCCGTTGCCTTGTACTTCGCCTTGCGCTTTTCCAGCAAGTCAAGGGCAAGTGACAGGCCTTCACCCATGCAGGTCATTCCCTCGGCTTCCATTTCCGGCACCAGCAGTTTGTCCGCTGTGCCGAAATCTGCTTGTCGGCGAAGGTCTCGTCCGCTCCGCCGCAGATCGCTGCAAGGCCTTTCTCCTTCAGCCCCGCAAGGATCTGCGCCGCCGTTGCGATACGACCCCGCAGTTCTGGTTTTTTCGCAAGCAGGCTGCGCAGTTCTGCCGGAACCCCCGACGGAACAAACAGCTTCTTGCCGTTTGCCTCCAGCAGCGGCATCAGATGCTCCACCAGCGCAGGGAAATGCTCATCGAGCAGCGAGCAGGTGTCGATCAGGAAGGCGTAGCGCGCGGAGAGTCGTTCCAGGTTCTCCTGCGCTCTGCGCCTGCTGTCCTCCTGCTGTCCCGCCAAGTAGCTCAGCAGCGTTTCCGTGTCAGCCGGCGTGAGCAATCCATTTGCCGTGCATACGCCGCTTTCATTCAGCAGCACCGCCATTTCCTTTTCGTCAAGCCCCATGGCGCGGGCGGCCTGCCCGGCCGTGATCATTGCGGTATTCATCATATTGGTTCATCCTTTCGTTATTTTCTTTCTATTATTAGATCGCAAGCATTTCGTCTTATTTCAGGGCGACTGGATTTTTTGTTTTCTTGCGCCCCCTACTTACTCATCGTCGTCTGCCTCGCCTTTTTCAGGGCAGGCTCCGAAAATTTGCCAACCTGTGTTTTTCAGGTGCGTTTTTCACCTCGAAAACATGGGGTTCGCGGAAACGAATGTCAAAAAAGATCCGTCGTTTCTGTTTGGTACGCACAAAGCAGCTTGCCTTTCTGCACCGAAGTATGGTATACTACGCTTACGAGCTGTGAAGATCCGACAAAAATGCTAATGCGGGTTTGTACCCTTTTGTGGATGCAGCCCGCACCCCTCACGGGGACAGCAACGGCTGGTCAGGGTGAGCCTCGCTCCATGCATCTGCGATGCAGCCCGCACCCCTCACGGGGACAGCAACCTTTCCGGCCTTGTGGCCTGCCCGTTACCTTTAGTGATGCAGCCCGCACCCCTCACGGGGACAGCAACTCGTCGGTGAAAGCAGTCAGGTTGTCGTACACCTGATGCAGCCCACACCCCTCACGGGGACAAAAAAGACGGCGTCACACAAGGTTCTGTGTGACGCCGTCTTTTCTTCTGTCAAGGGGCGGCTTAAAGCCGCTGTGATCGCACGTCCATGCGCAGGAGCTGCTCCCAGCCGCCGTGGACATAGACGAACTCCTGCTCGCGCCGTCCGTCCGGCAGGGTGCGGAAGCGCCCCGTGGCCTTCCGCTCGCTCACCGCGCGCAGCACCGGCTTGTCGCCCGCCAGCGCGAGCAGCTCTGCCAGCAGCTCCGGCGGAAGCACCGCCGCCACGGCATCCGCCTGCTGCAGCAGCGGCAGCAGCTTTGCGATGTCGGTGACGGTCTCCTTCCAGAGCAGCAGCTCCGCACCGCCCGTGATGCGGTCCAGATCCGAGCGCTGTTCCTGCGTCATCTCGTGGCGGGATATCCAAAGCACCTTCTTCATGGTCTTCGCCTCCTTCGGTTATGATTCCTTTCCTTATCGTATCGTCTTGCAAGCGGATCAATTCAGGGCAAAAGCAAAGGGGAACGCAGAAATGCGTTCCCTTTTTGCTATGTATGCGTGATGTGTTCAACGCCGCCCATGCCAAGCGTTGTCTTGATGCCGACGCCTGCAAAATCCGCAAAACACAGCAGTGCGTTTGCAAGCTCTCTGTGGAAGCCGTCCAGCCGGTTTTCCAGTGTCAGCTCTCCCACGAAGCCGGGGATGGCATTCCCCTTCAGATAATAGGTTTGGTCATGCAGCCTAAAGCTGCGCGGCCGCAGCCCAACGGCCAGTGCCTCCATTCCCTGACCGTCCTCATCTTCGATCGGGCATTCGGGAATGCAGCCGTTCCATTTCTTCATTAAGCTTTGTACGATCAGGCGCGTTGTCGGCAGCGAGAGATACCGTCCCTGACTCTTAAAGCAGGTCGATGTACAAAAGCGCAGCTGATGTGTTCCGCCACCGTGCGCGGCGAGGGTAAACAGCTCATCCACATCGCGGATTACGCAGCTGCTCCGTCTTTCTGTCAGCAGGGTGACCCGATCTTTTTCCAGCCAAATGTGGTCGAGCCGCTCCAAAACCGGAGAAAGCATCGCCTCGCTTTCCTGCCCGAGAAGGTTGACTGTCCATTGCAGGCTCTGTGGCGTGCCGGTCAAAAACTGGCTGACCGGCGTCACCGCGTCTTGATGAACCGATACCGCAAAGTCCTGCGAGGCTTCCGAGAGCAGAGCCGCATAAAGCCGATATGCCCATTCTGAACGCGGCGTGCATGACCGCTCCGGGCGAAGCGTCAGCTTGTATTGTGTCAGCATTTCAGCGCCTCCAGAATCATTTCTTTTTCTGCCTTGTAGCGCTTATATTGCTCACTGCGGGCGGATGCGCCCACGCGCTCGCCCTCGCAAATGCGCTTGAAGCTCAAGGAAACATCCGCAGGCAAAGGCACCGGGGTTTCCGTATCCACGCCCTTCCGCTCCGGAACCACCGCGCTGTATGGCTTGAGCGGCGTTTCGGTGATCTTTGCCATACTGCGGCAGCGCTCGGCCATATAAAAGTCCAGGTAAGGAAGCTTCATAGCTTCAAATACGTCTCGCTCGTGCATAAAACTGAGCGCTACCAGCTTGAGGGATTCCGTCATGTCCTCAGTGTAAAACAAGCGGAACCACTCTCTTCGTCTCTCGTTTGAGGCCTGCCCCTGATGGCGCTGCGCAAAGTTCAAGATCTGTGCCGTCAGCTCCTCCAGAGGCGCTTCTGCCGCATAGCGTGCCTCGGGCTGCTCGGCATCCGGCGCCGCGCAGTAATCCTGCAGCGTGGTGGATTCATCCTCTCCGACCGGCTTATCAAAGCTGCCGATTTGCTCGGAACGGGAAAGCACGTCGTCGAAGGCATCTTTTTTCCTGCGGCTGTAGACAAATGAGAAATAATTGGAAAACGGGCCTTTTTCCAATGAGTAGTTCATCAGAGTCTCTTGAAAAACAGAGAGGAAACGCTCGCTTCCATCATCAAACATTTCAAAGGCAAGAAGGAAAATATCCTCCCACAGGGCGTCCCTCCGTGCCTCGTCCGCCGCACCCAGCCGCTTCCACTCCCGAACAGCCTCATTCAGACGCATTTCTTTCTTTTTATCCCGCATCTCAATATCCTCCTCTCACATGGAAAGGATCGTATTGATGGCCGCCTTCGGGTCCGCCGTTCCTCGCTCCGCCAGAACGCGCACGATCTCGCCCAGCTGGATCAGTGCCGTCTCATCGTAGATCTGCGCTGTCCACAGCTCCGGCTCCTTCCCCTTGCTGCGGTCGATCTGCCCGTATACGACACAGGAGATCGATGCGTTTTTCTTCACACGATAGGCGTACTGGACTGCCAGAAGCACCGCCTGTGAAAGCGGCTTTGTTCCGTAGGTAATGCAGGCAAAGAGCTCATCGTCATCGTCCACGCAGTCGATCAGCTTTTGGAATACGGCAACGTGTGACGCCACACGCTCGTCGCTTGGAGCCGAAATCACTTCTATCTGCGGACAGGGGCAATTCTTCTCCCTGCACAAGCTTTCAAGCTCATCCTGAAGCACGCCGCAGTTTCTGCGTCCGTCCTCGCTGTCCGCCGCAACAGCAAGCACGCGGAACTCCTCCCCCTGCTCTATATATCCGTTTACCGCAGCAAGGATGGGAAAACTGGTTGACGAGTCCATCTGTAGGCGGCTGTTCCCGACTGCCTGATAACGGTACATTCTCAACTGACCCTGGACCTGAAGTGGGATCACCGTAATAAATTTCTTCAATGTACTCTCTCCTTTTTGGGAATCGGTCTAAGGTTTTGAATACCCTGCAAAACCGCCTGCCGCAAAGTCTCCGCAGATGTGTCCTCCAGCAGCACATAGCCATATTCGGATAGATAATTCGTCAGATCCTGCTGGCCCTGCGTACCGGCATCATTTGCATGATTCATCATATTGCGAAGCGTTTTGATATAAAGATAATCCCTGCAAATCTGCTGCATCTGCGAAATCGGGCAGCGCAGCTTATAGCCGGATTGAACGAGCATATCTTTCAGATGTTCGATCGTATCAACATAGACCATTGGTGAATTATCGTCCAGTGTTCTCAGTGGGTGTCTGCCCGGACCCGGCTTTTTTGACAGCGTCATAAAGTCCCGCATAAACTGCACCGCTGCAGCATCCTCATACTCTCTGACTTCAGGAGTCCTGGCAGACGGAGTTACCTCTATAAAATGCCCGCACTCGATGATGAAAGCCGGAATTCTCTCCGTATAAACAGTCACCGCCTGCTGTAGCATGTCGCTTTGAATGCACCACTTAATAAGTCCCGGCGTTGTCAGCTTCTTACCAAACTTCCCGCGAAATGCAGGCAGGAGCTGGCGCATCATCATATCCTCGCAGGTTTCCGCCTCTGTCAGCGCCGTATCGAAGGCTTGCATACACCCGTCGATACGCTTGGTTTTGCAAAGAGTGATCGTTTCATACAGATTTTCCATCGCAGAAAGCAGTCCCTCGATCTTCTGGTCATCGGTCTCTGCGTAGTAGGCGCGGAGCGACTTTACGCTTCCGAAGGACGTCAGCTCCTGCATACCCCCGACCAGATCGAAGAAACCGATCAAACGTGAAAGATCTTCTATCTCCGCCTTCTGATAGTTGCTGTACACCGCGCCGATCGTTTTCACTCCAACATAAGACAAGACACGGCTTAGAAGCAGCATATCCATCACCGCGTTGCGAAAACCTCCGGTCGTTTCAAGCAGGACCTCATCTCCAGCCCGCACTTTTTCCATGATCTTCGTCAGCGCCCCCTCAGCGAAATTGCTTCCCTCCTCGTAGGGGACTTCGGTCACTGCAACATCCACGTTTTCTTCGCGGATCTTATTTTGGAATACCTCCCACCCCTTTTCTCTAGCTCTCTCTGTTACAATACAGATGATCTCGTTTACATCGCTGTATTGGCGCAGCAGGTAATGCACCGGAGCCTCGTTGGTCTGCGCTCCAATGACATCGTCACCGACAGGGCAGCGGTATCTTCTTTTCTCCGCTGATTCCTTATATTCACTAAGGAACAGAATGATCTTACGTGCCATTTCCCTTCTCCTTTCGGATGCGGGGACCCGATAAGGATCCCCCGCTCGCTTAGCCTGATAAGACGCGCTACTTTTTATACTTGGAACCGAATTTCGCAAGCAATGCCGCCTTCATCTCGTCTTCACTCATCGGCTTTGCCTCGGCTGCCCGCGTTTCCTCTTCTTCACGAATGCTTTGAACCGTTGGCAGAGGGCTGCGTATATTTCTGTATTCGTCCAACGTCATATAGCTTGCTTCCTCGACCGGGCGAATCATTCTCTTCATAAAGAAGAAATCCTTTAGTTCTTTGCGATTGTGAAGGGGCGACGGTTTCTTTGAGATATTCTTGCCCGCAGCGGTATCGTAAGTCTCAATATATTTGTTGACGGTTTCAATCCCGCACGTCTGAGTTGATGCATTGAAACCTCCGCTACAGTACAGCTCTGCTGGAGAGTATTCTCTAAGCCCCTTGATCGTCAGTTTCATGCGGCCAAGTCCGCACGGTTTCCCCATTCCGATCGTCTGGTAGCACCCATCCTCCAGGCGCAAGGACCACAGCAGAAGTCCCAGTTCATCCTCCGTCAAATTCCTATAGCGCAAAATACCGTTGAACCTGGTTCCTTTCGGCAGTGGACGGAGTTTTGCTGTCACAGAGTCCTTGCCTTCTGTAAGCCGGAGTTCTTTCAGCCAATACTGCTTATACCCTCTCAGCCTGAAATTTTCGTCATTATAGTTTTTCCCTTCCGACAAATACCCCGGATAATAGCTCGGCTTCGGGCTGCCCAGTACAGTTCGCAATTCTGCCGCCTCGCAAACATTGCTCTCTGCCTCAAAATCGCCGAACGACACTCTTGAGCGATAGGCACTTCCATCATCCCCGGCAAATCCGAGGATTGCGCGCGGATAGTCTAAAGGCATCTTGCAGGCATCTTGCAGGTCTTTATGGCGCTTCGGCAAACCGTCTGAGATTGGATGGATGTATCCAATTCTCAGGAACAGCGACATCCCCCAATAGGTATGCCCCTCATGACGAAGGTAGAATACAGGTTTTTCCTCTCCGTCTTCCGGCAGTGCCCAAAAGGCGGGGTCGTATCCTCCACCGCGCAGAGAGTTTTCTCGGTTTTCCCAGTCCTCTGCATAAGAAACGACGTCTTCATGAGAGACATCCAGTGGAATCGCACTTGCATCCAGTTCCGGAAATAAATAGAGATGGTTCTCTTTTCTTCCTACATATTTCCCTGTGTACAAAAGGTTTCCCCTCAACAGATTTCCCTTATCGCAATTCTCCGCATAGCGGGATAGACGTTTTACACGATCCCCTTCAAGCTGATATAAGACCTTGACAACACGCGCGTTATTTGCGCCTTCTGCTCGCTCTCGGAACTGCGCAACATCCGGGTGTTTTCGGGATACGCGGAGATACGGAGCTTTTGCAGGATAGATCTTGTAATCCTGATCCTCCTTGCGTAAATAACCTGCACAAACATTCTGCGGAATTGTGTAAGTACTTCCCGATACTGTATGTTTTGTCTGAACATCAAGTGCCCCTGTATAGTACTCTTTCAGTGGATTTCCGACACTTTCTCTGGCTGAAGCAATCTCTCTGAAGTAGATTTGAATATCCTCCAAATCTTCTCCCGGGCGCATCAGGCCAAAGCCGAGGATCTGCATATTCTCGCGAACCATACCGCGAATCGTTGACCCCGGTATCATATATTTCCCGTTACTGCCACGGAAAAAGTGCGGATCATTCTTATCTCCGTCACTAACAAATACCGGCGTATCCGCCACCATAGTTACGTAAATCTCCCCCGTTTTCAGCGACGGGTCTATCCTGTCATGAGCCGGAAGACTCTCAACACTGTCATAAGGGAGCAGAATCTTATCTGAAAGCGGTATAAAGTTATACGGTGCTCTGACTCTTTTATCTACTGCCATCTTTACCTCCCTGTCCAACCGCACAGCCGAGTCGTTCTTATATACGTCTGGCCATCCTCATCTGTATCCAAATGATGGCATACTCTGATTTCCTTTCCAAAGTCCGGATTTTCTATGTAAAAGCTCGATTCGATGCAGATATCATCTCTCTCCTTACAGAGCCGGACACCTCTCAGCTCGCCATCTGCGCGGAACAGCCGGATCTCATTCTCAGCATCAAAGAATCTCGCCTCAATCAACTCCTCCTCATCAACAGCCTGCGGGGTATTCCCCAGAACAACTTGGCTGTACGAGCGAATCATTGCATAAGGGAGACTCAATCCCTGTTCGAGTGCTCGATCCACCTGAAGTTCCATCTGTCTCATACCATGCACTCCTTCCAAGCCTGCTGCCATTCGTTTAGCAGCCCGTCCGCGTCTTCTATGCGCATTACGCGGTTTTTATCGAAGGCAATTGCCGCCTTTCTCCCGTCCGGTGCCTGAACTTTGATTTGCTTGACCGCAATATAGCCGCGCCCGATTGCATCCCCGCTTCCAAGGCCATACAACCCAAGTCCAAGATCGCGCAGAGCATATACAAGCAGTGCATAGCACGCTTCGTGTTTTGCTCGGGCAGAAATATGCAACCGCACCTCGCCGCTCAAAGGCTCTTCGGCGAACAAGCCGCCTCTTATCACACCTCCGGTAAAGCGGTTGATACGGATCCTCTTGATTTTCTGTTTTCTGGCACCTTCCATGTGAACATCATCAACGCATATTGCACCGGACTGACCGTTATCTCCGTCTCTTGCTCCACGGCCAAACAACTCTTCGAGTAGGCATTCGCTCACGCCCGTGCTCTCGGTAATTCGTGTACACTGTGCTCGAATAGTTCCTTTTACGGAAGATCCGGGCAATACAGGCTGTCCATTCTCTGTGATGTTTACCGCATAGCTAAGATCGTTTTCGTACATCTGGGCAGATGTCTTGATCAAAACAGAATCAGCAAAGCCATCCACATCAAAGACAACCTGCTCATTCGATGCAATCTTCGGCAGCTTGATCAGATCTCCGTCATCGCATCCGTCCTGCCATGCCGTCCGATCTTTCTCGTCGAAAAGGTTATAGATACGCTTATGTACGCTAAGGCTCAGCTTTCCAAAGCCGTTGCTTTTTTGCGCTCCGACTTTGATTTCTCCGCAGTTGACTGCACCAAGCATGCGTTCGACTGCTGCAATTTCATTGCTCTCCTGCTCACTTCCGAGCCAGGTCAGCTCAAAGCTGAGGTGAGATCCGGGCACGATGTTAGCAACGTCAAATTTGCTGCCGACAGCCGCCGTGCCGCTCCTTCCATTGATTTTCAGTCGAGGACGAATTGACTGTTCCGAATCAGCGCGGAGCACGGCATCTGATACGATCAAATGCCCCTCGTGCTCCTGACTGCCAAACAGAGCCTTTGTATGATGCTTTTCACTGCTCTTTTCGAGCCAGCCACGCAGTGCGCCAGCCAGTGAACTTCCCTGCAGGAAGGCGTTGCCGCAACTGTCTCTCAAGACGCTTTCCAGGTTGCCGTCTGCTCCGCCCGTGCGGAGCGGCGTTTCACAAACCGCGTTTACCTTGTATCGAATCGCCGTGGTAAAAATCGCTGTCATTCTTTTTCATACTCCTTCCGGCTGAAATCAAATAGCAGACACAGTAACCGCAGCCGCTCTGTCGCGCTGTCATCACAGGGCACTCCAATCAGATTTTCCACTGGCGATGAAGTTACTCTGTTCACAAGCTCGTTGATCTTCCTGAACTTGCTGGCATGCCTTGCTCCTCGCTCATTCAGGTTTCTGTTGAAAAACAGCTCCAGTTCGCTTAGTTCTCCTCCACAGGCAATTGCACGTTCGCACAAAGCCTGAATAGTACCAAGCTGACTGAGAGAAAGCTTGCTTCGCCTGACTTCATCAGCCTGCTCCATTACCCAGCAGTAACGCGCGCGCCGTACAGCAGCCGCCTTGTTAGTACGCTCCTTTTCACACTTTTCCTCTGCAGCTGCTTTATGGCGGATGCCTTCGAAGAGTTCTTTTTTCAAAAACAAGATCTGGCCAAAGCCCTCTGCCCGACGGACGCCGATACCTTTGTTTTCGAGTTTTTGCAGCTTTTCGAGATTTGGAACCGTGTCGCAGCAAAGCTTAAAGATACTGCCGCGATCATACATACGCACCGTTGCCTCTCTGCTTCTCCATGCACGATTGTATGCGCCATACTCTGACGTAGAGGTTCTGCACACGGAAACCTCAACGCTGCCAACACCCAGCATTTCTGCAAGGCCTTCCGTTGATAGCCCGCAAGGGTCTCCCGCAGCATTCATCATAGTAAACGGAGAGATTGCAAGCAGATAAAGCTCCCGTGTAAGATCCTCCTGCTTTTGATATCCATATGTTTCCCTCCATGCAGGCTGATTTACCGCTTCGCAGCTGACCATTGTACACTTTCCGAAGCCGTCGTACCGGTCCGCTCCGATCCACAGTGTTTTCGGCAATGCCGCTCCGATCACCTCGGACATTCCCGGATCATCCAGTTCGATATACCCCTCGAAGGTTTGCCCCTTACTGATATAACGAGTCTGGAACATAGTCTTTTCCGCCTCACCTTTTCCACGCAGGATGCGGGTAACACCGTCGGTTGCTGTGCGCCAGAATTCAAGGGTGTCGCCCTCGATCGCGCAGAAGCCGCCAAGCTTTGCACGCTTTAAGCCCGGAGTAAAGCTCCCGTCCTTCATCACAGTTTCAAACACGGATTCGTCCTTGTTTTCATAGAAGCCCTTGATGGCAGGCAATGCCGCCTTTTTCTCAGCCGCCGGTATCGCATCTAAAAAGCGGATCGCATCAGAAAGCAGCTCCGTTCTGTGCTCAGCAAACCAATCAGGCTTTTCTTTTGCAAGCTTACCGACGACAAGCCCACGAATTGCAGAACCGGGAATATATTCCCTCGTTTCATAGCTGTTGTCCTTGCTGCGATTCAGATCCGTCATCATCACTGGTGAATCCGTGTGAAGAAGATAGCGAATGCATGTTCCCGTGCCCGATTCCCAGACAGCATCATTACGTTCGGTGCTGCGCTCCACGGCAAACTGCACCCGTCCAAACCCTCTGCTGCGCATCGTGCCGACCCACTTGATCGAAGCGAGCGCATTTTTCATCAATGCCTCGTCCTCACCGGCGCAATCTATTTCTCCCGCGAAAATCGCATTCCTGCGGATGCAGGCTGCCATGCGAAGGGTCCCGCTCTCTACCGTTCCGGCATCCGTCAATGATGTGAAGGTTCTTGTTTCATAGCACTCTTCCGGTGTGGCGGGCGGATTCTGCATTTGAAACTCAGAGAATTGAACCCGCCGGGAATCCGTAAGTCCGACCCAACCGGATGCACCCATCAAGGCATCAATATCTGCTTCACAGCCGCCCGTCCATACGAGCCAGTTTTCGATGCTCTCTCGCAGAAGGCCCTTGAGCGTGCTGCCCTTCAAATAAGGATAGCCATTTTGATCTTTGCATACGGCAATGTCTTCTCCACCCGGGATACTGTAGCCTGCACCCAGAATTGTGTCGGAGAGCAATCTCATCTGCACATGAAGTGTGATTCTCCGGTTCATTCCGTCACCTCCAAAAAGTCGCAGTGATCGATCATCTCGATCGCGTCAAAGAACAGACATCTCTTCGAGCCGTCAAGATTTACAAATGCTTCCTTGCGCATTCCCTGTCTACTTCTGATCAATTCGCGATACGCCTCCGCCTTTGCTTGATCCGTCCGATACAGCGCATCGAAGCCGTGATACAGCAGATCCTGCACCTTTTTATCCCGGAGGAAGAACACGCTCTCTACCTCGCCTTGCTTGAGCGCCTCTCGCAGCTCCTTGATTTTACTGCGAGCGATCTTTCCGTACTCGTTTTTCATGGCGCTGCACATGGCTTTGAAAAAGTCGTAGGTTCTCTGACCCGCCGGCGCGCTGTCAACCTCAGCCGGGACGACCACCGATACCGGCCTCAGCTCCAACCGGCAGCCATCCTCCGTTTCATAATCCTCGCGAATACCGGACAGACTTCCTTTCAGCTGGCCGAATTCAATATGCCAGTCCATGGCGGATACGCGTCCATCCTTGTCAATAGACGTCCCGTATCGCTTGGCGTTGCTGCACAGCTCCTCCGCCAAATTATAGGCCTGATGGAACGGGTATTTTTTGTGCACCAGCGCAACACCGGCGCAGGCAGCATACGCTTTTCCATCTTCCTGATTGGTCAACGCTGCGAGATGCTCAAGGAACACTCTTGCACTCTCCAATCCGATCTTTCCGGACGTGATAAAGCAGACGTCATCACCGGCCAGGATGATCGGTCGGATCGGTAACTTCGGCTGCTCTACGGCATCGTAGGAATCGATCAGGGTCTGCACGGTTTGACGAAACGCATGCTCAAAATCCGCCTGGATTCCCTCGCTGAACTGCCGAAGGCTCGTTCTGCATTCCTCCCAGTCCGCGCCGCACTGCTCATACAGTCCGTTCACTCTGCTGCCCATTGCATTACCGTCGATATGTACCACGGCAATGAAGTTGTCGCCCGTCAGGTCTTCAAACTGCGTCGGATACGTCCATCCGTCAGGAGCTGCCGGAAGCGCATTCGGTACCCTTCGCATGCCTGCGTTCAGTTCCTCAACGCGACAAGGCCGGTAGTTTTGAAAGCGGTCCAGCGCCTCAACGCCGAAGCTTGTCCGGCGGAACGAATGCTCTCGAAGCGCTTTTTTTCGTTCCAGCGCAGCAGTCAGAGCCGTCAGATTTTCGCCTGCCGTCTTGCTTTCGTCATAGGCGATGCTCGTAGCAAACATCTCCATACCGTCAAATCGGCGTACCGCCGCCTCAGTCACTTTTTGGGTAAAGGCAACCGCCTGTTCTCTGCTATCAAACTGAAGCACCGTATGCCCGCCGCCCGCATAAACCAGATTCTGCCGCTCGTCATATAAATCCCGCGCACTTTCACGGAAGAATTCGCTTCCCGTTACATAAGCAATCTCATCGGAGCGCTCTGCATTCGCCCTCAGCCTTTTACTGGAGAAAATATAGTTTTGCTTTTGCGAAACCTCCAGAATCGTTAATACCCTGCCCAAATAACTCATCCTCTCTTTTTTGTTCTTGTGGAAGGATCTCAGACTCTCCTGACAATTTTAGCACATTGCCTGTATTCTTTCAATCTCCGCGCTCCTTCTTTGTTTAGATCGCACATTATATTCCATTCTTATAGGCAAAACCGCCAATTGCGCAAAGCCGCCTGTGAGATTTTCTTCCGAAACCTCTCCGGATACTCACAGGCGGCCATCACCGCAGGCGACACGGCAGCGCTGGAAAAGCTGACGACTTACTCCAGCAAATGCAACGGAATACGGTCTTTTTGTCCGTCGCCGCGCACTGCAAGCAGAGACTCCCCCTCCCTTCTCACGACAACATCCGGCTCTGTAATGTACAAGGCATGTAGCAGCTGTTTCATTGTATCCGCACCTCCTCGCCGCTTCTCTTACTTTGTTATCAGGGCATATTCCCTCCATTTCAGGGCCATCCGAAAATTTGCCAACCTATGTTTTTCAGGTGCGTTTTCCGCCTCGAAAACATGGGGTTCGCGGAAACGAATGTCAAAAAAGGTCCATCGTTTCTGTTTGGTACGCACAAAACAGCTTGCCTTTCTGCACCGAAGCATGTTATACTACGCTTACGGGCTGTGAAGATCCGACAAAAATGCTAATACGGGTTTGTATCCTTTTGCAGATGCAGCCCGCACCCCTCACGGGGACAGCAACCTGCGTTCGGGACTCGCGTCACTGCACCATGATTCAGATGCAGCCCGCACCCCTCACGGGGACAGCAACGTCATTTCTCGGGAAGCATACTCCGTGATGATATCGATGCAGCCCGTGCCCCTCACGGGGACAGCAACGTTTCCAGCGTATCTCGGAATATGTAGCGGGATTCTACAGATGCAGCCCGCACCCCTCACGGGGACAACAACTTATAGGTCCGGGGAAGGGTGATTTCCTTGGTGAGATGCAGCCCGTGCCCCTCACGGGGACAACAACAAGCGGTTAGGGCGTCTGTAACAATATCAGAAGTTGATGCAGCCCGTGCCCCTCACGGGGACAACAACAGCTGTCCCGGCCGGATAAGTCGGGCGGCTGGCGAGATGCAGCCCGTACCCCTCACGGGGACAGCAACGGTCGTATATGCCAGCAACATCTTTTGCGATATTAGATGCAGCCCGTACCCCTCACGGGGACAGCAACCTCGCCTTGTGTTGCCGTACCCTTGCCTGCGGTCAGATGCAGCCCGTACCCCTCACGGGGACAACAACAGGTCGAATTCCCTTTGGATTTTGTCGTCCCAGGGAGATGCAGCCCGCACCCCTCACGGGGACAGCAACAGATGCGGCGGCGTTGCCACTCGTTCCAGATGGATGCAGCCCGTGCCCCTCACGGGGACAACAACATTTTGGTCACAGCCTTGTTTACCATGTCCGGGGTGATGCAGCCCGTGCCCCTCACGGGGACAGCAACCAAATTCCTGCATATCCGACTCAAAGTAATATCGTAGATGCAGCCCGCACCCCTCACGGGGACAGCAACTGTACGCACAATAGGCGTACAATATAGTCAAGCTGATGCAGCCCGTACCCCTCACGGGGACAGCAACCCCTCGGTGGTGTTGCCCCATGCATACGCGTTGTTGATGCAGCCCGCACCCCTCACGGGGACGAAAAAAAGGGAGACAAGAAACAGCTCTGTTTCTTGTCTCCCTTTTTATATAAGCGCTTGTTCCCTCACCTCACTCTTCCATATAGCTGAAGAAGGGTACGCGGGAATCCTCTGTCACAGCCCTTGTGCGGCGGGCTTCCGTTGCGTCCTTCGTGGGCGGCGGCAGCTCGTCTACATACTGTCACTCTACTTGTCATACGTCAAGTAGCTTTTGTTTTAGAACTTGTCATATGACAAGTACATCCAACTTAAAACCTGCATAAAACCGCCGCCCCGAACGAAAAATCGGGACGGCGGTTTTGTCATGCAAGGTTTCGCAGATATTCTTCCACGTTCTGATACTGAATGCCCTCAACCACTTGGCTTCCCCCGCGATAGAGGACGAACTTTCCGGTGATCGGGCCGTAGCGGTGATCGGTCTGGGCGCATTTTTGCTCGTCGATCAGATGGCGATACTGCTGCGACGCAGCTTCCTCGCTGTGCTTGATCTCGAAAATCCGGCAGGAGCCTGCCTCCGGGTCAAACACCACCATATCAAATTCGCCCACAGGGAATTGCAGGACAAATACCTGCTTCTTGGGGTTTGCCAGCTTGGTTTCCAGCAGGACGATATCCTCCAGCATCCGCCCTTTGATCTCGGTCAGGATGCGCTGCTGCACAGCGGTGCGCTCTGTCAGAGACAACGCACTGAACGTCTCATCCAGCAGCAGGCTACGGATCAGTGCGTCCGCCTGCGCATAGCGGAGACCCGGCTGCGCGATCACCGTGCGTCCGGACTTCGTGCTGACATCCGGCAGATGCAGCACGTCGATCTCCTTCGTTAAGTCCAGCAAGTCCAGATACTCCTTGATCTCCGCCGCGTGAACATCGTCCAGCGCCACGGTCTGCTCTGCCCTGTTGCGGATCTCCAGCAGCTTCCGCAGGCTGTCGGTGACAAGCGCAAGGTCGATGCGGTCGAGGATGTCCGTCGGGTTCTTCCGATCCCGGCGCAGATTGCTGGCGGAAATGCCAAGGTCGTGGGACTTCCAATCCTGCGACAGCACCTCCAGCGTGAAGCGGTGGTTGATGTCCTCCACCACCCGGTTGATGGCGCTGGTCAACTCACCCTTCTCGTATAAATCCCGCAGATGGCGAAAATGTCCCTCATACTGATAGCAGCGCAGGGAGTGCTGGATATTGCGGGCGATGGCGGTGTCCACATATTCGTCGGTGCTTTCCTTGCTGGCAAACGTGGAGGTCTCGTTGTAGTGGACGCCGCCGAGACTCATGGTGCCGCCGTAGCGGATATACTCGTCGATGCCGTGAACGCCGAGGACAGATTCAAACTCGCGGTAAGGGATGAATGTGGTGTGCAGCAGGATGCAGCGGTCATAGAGCTGCTCGTCCTCGGTAAAGAGGAAGCCTAGCGAGTCCGTGCCGGAGAGCACGATCTTCATACCGCAGGCCGCGAACACATCAGAAAGCAGCGCCGCGCCCTCGATAAAATCCTCCATCAGCGTCACTTCGTCGAGGAACACATAGCGGAAGCCCTGCGCTTCCAATGCCTTGAGGTCGCGGTTCACGTCTGCCAGTGTGTCTTTTGCGGTGATCTGAATGAACGCTGCCTTAGCAAGCTGCGTGTCGCTCATCTCCGCGAAAATCTGGCGGATCATGGTGGTTTTCCCCGTCCGGCGCAGGCCGTAGAGAATGAATACCTTGTCCTGCGGCTCGCCGTAGACAAAGTCGTGCAGCTGCCGGAAGCACTCGCGCCTGCGATAGCCGCGAACAGACGCCGCAAAGGAACGCAGCGCCTCGCCGGTGCGGACATTGGTGGTAAACGCAGAAGGGTTCGCAGATTTCGCCTTGGGCAGCTGCTTTTTCAGCGCTTTCAGCTCCTGTTCCAGCGCCTTCCGCCGCTCGATCTGAGCACGGAAATTCTCCAATTCATCCGCAGGAATATACTTCTCCCGCCGCTTCTTGTTCTCTGTCCAACGGTGGTAAAAATACTCCTTGCCGTTGACAGTCTTCTTCGTAACAGAGCCAGCAGGCAAAGCAGAAATCTGCTGTTCCAGCTCCGCCACGCGGGTTTGCATTTCAGATAAGTCCATAGCGCACCTCCTGTGAGATACTATTCTATACAGAATTATACCCTATTATACCCTCGAAATCAAGGGTATAATGGGTATAATTGCTTTTATTTGGGTTGCTTAGTCGCTGATGCTATAACGGTATACTATTATCTAACTACTTGATAATATTTACGGGTATCGGCTCACAATTTCTGCAAACGCCGCAACAATTTTCTAATATTTGTCTCCGCTTTGTGCTTTTTACTGGTCTTCAAACACAATATCGCTATCATCCATCAGCGATATTTGTCTACATAGCCTCCGGAACACACGCATAGATTGAAGAAGAAAACGCTCTGGAAAGGAGGGCAGCCATGGAAGTATTTCTGATCTTCCCGAAATCAAAGCAGGCGCAGCAGGAGCTTGGGCAGGAGCTGGCGAAGTTCCAGTCCGAGCAGGCGCTGAAATCCATCCAGAAGCTGCCCTGCTCCACGGAGCAGAAGCTGGAACTGGTAGACGCCGCCGTGAAGCATCTGAAAGCGCAGCAATAATACATAGCAAACGGGCAGGCCGGCATTCAACGCCGGTCTGCTCGTTTTTCATATGTTTCTCGCTGAATTTGGTCCCACAAGGTTCATATCCAGCAGCGTTTCCACCGGCACTTCAAAAAGCTGCGCGATTTTCTCCATGTGCTCCGGCGGATAGAGGTCTTTTCCGTATTCCTCATAGTGGACATAGGTGCTTCGGTCTATCCCGGCGTAGTCTGCAACATCTCTCTGCCGCAGTCCTTTCTGGTAGCGAAGCCAGCGCAGCTTGTCCGCTGTTTCGGTGATTTCTGAGAAGTCCGAAAACTGCAAATTGAACTTTTCCGCGTCCTGAAACTTGTGCGGCAGTATCACCGGAAACTGAAGAATTTGCAGTGGGGCTACCTTTACTGCACCCGATACATTGGAAATCAGAATATAGCAGCGGGCTCCCACTCTCGCCAGCAGGCGCCATTTTGCCTCAAAAGGCACCCGTTCCGCCACCTGCAAGGCCGTTTCTTCCGTTAGGTTAGTATAGCATTTTAAAAGGTACCCAAGGGAAGAATCTGAAAAAATATTGGATCGGTGATGCACCTGATTGGACAGGCGTGATACATAAACAGGCAACCAGGAAGTCCCTTTTTTGAACAGGGCCAGATTGTGCAGGCAGCATGATCTAAACGGGATAGACGCCCACGCACTCATCAGAAGCAGTTGTATGTCCGGCTTGGCTGGGATGTTTTTGCAGAATAAGCCAATAACTCAGCAGCCCTCACGGCATAACCGTGAGGGCTGCTGTGCAGCTATATGTCCTCGGGCTTGGAAATGGCCGCAAAGGACTTTTTTTCATTTTGTTCATCCAGGGAGAGGATGCGCACCTCCAGGCCGGTAATATAATTATCCGGGTGTCCCTCGCAGCACTGATCCACGATGTTGGGGGTGATAACACAGTCATCCACCGGCAGCTTCCGGCGGCGGGCTTCGTCAAACAGGCGGTCGATGGAGTCCTGAATGGTAAGATAGGGCCCGTAGTGATAGCCGCAGAGATAGTCCCCGGCGGGGATATAGGAAACAGGCTGGTCGGCCATCAGGTCCGGCAGGCGGCGGGCCTCGGCGGGAGTATCTTCATAGAGATAGGCGCCGAACCATTTTCGCTGTCCCTGATAAAAGCCTACGGTGGGATAGAAGTAAAACAGCTCATGGGTAAAAAGGTTGATTTCCTCGCCGATGTGCAGAAAGGCCCGGCGCGGGAAGGTGCGGACATAGAATTTATCCCGCTGGCTGACCGCCTGTTCCCTCTCGATAAACTCCACCTTCTGCTGGATGATTTGGATGGTGGCATTCAGCTCATCGCATTGACGGCGCAGCTGCTGCGCCTGCCGGGAGAGCATTTGCAGGTTATCACGAAGACCGTTGCTGTGGAGAAAAGCCTTGATCTGGGCAAGGGAGTAGTCCAGTCGCCGCAGGTATCGGATTGTGGCCAAGGGATAGACCTGATCGAAGTGGTAAAAGCGGCGGTTGTTTTCGCTGTTGCGCACCTGCGGCACCAGCAGACCCTTGGCATCATAATGGCGCAGCAGCTGGACATCCATGTTGAAAATGTCGGCAAGCTCCCCGATGGTCAAAAATTCTTTCATAAAAAACCTCCCATTTTTCCGGGGTATAACAGCAGGATTTTGTGAGAACACCAGAAAATCCGGAAAAATCAAAATTAGGGCTTGAACCTATAACCGTTATAGGTTGTAGGGTGAGTATATCATTTTTGAAGCAGCTTGACAAGTATCTGGATGGAGGGATCTCATGCAAACCTATTTGAAGAATGGCTACATCGTCTCCATGGATCAGCAGGACACCGTTTTTGACGGCGGCGGCGTGCTGGTGGAGGATGACCGCATTACGGCGGTCGGTAAGGTTGACCCCAGGCTGGTGAAGCCCGATGCGGAGGTCATTGACCTGCAGGGCAGGTATGTGCTGCCCGGGTTTGTGAACACTCACGTACACACCTCCCAGCAGATTTCCCGCGGAGTAGGCGATGATGTGGATTTCATCTGCTGGCTCCACGACCGGATGTGGCCCTTTGAGAGCAGCATGACGGAGGAGGACTCCTATGTATCCACGCTGATGACCAGTCTTGAGCTGATTCGCTCCGGCGTAACCTCCTTTGCTGAGCCCGGCGGACAGTTCGTCTCCGGCATGGCCCGCGGCACGGCGGAATCCGGTCTGCGCGGTAAGCTGGCCAAATCTGTGATGGACTGCGGCGAGGGACTGCCGAAAATCTGGCAGCGCACCATGGAGCAGGAACTGGAGCAGCAGGTGGTGGATCTGGAGAAATTCCACAATACCGCCGACGGAAGGGTACAGGTTTGGTTTGGCCTGCGCACCATTTTCAACAACACCGATGAGTTGTGCGTCCGCACCAAGGAACTGGCGGATAAATACGGCGTCGGCATCCACATGCATGTGGCTGAGGCCAAGGAGGAAAAAGAATATACCTACGCCCGCTGGGGTGAGGGCACGGTAAAGCATCTGGAGCGGCTGGGCGTGCTGGATAAGAATTTGCTGGCCGTTCACACGGTATGGCTGACGGACGAGGAACTGGAACTATTTAAGAAGCGGGAGGTAAAGATTTCTCACAACCCGGCTTCCGCCATGCGCGTGCTGGGCTTTGCACGGATCCCGAAGATGCTGGCTATGGGACTGCGGCCCTCCATCGGTACGGACGGCGCTTCTTCCTCCAACCATATGGACATGGTGGACGAGATGTGGCTGACCAGCCTGATCCACAAGGGCTGGCGTCTGGACCCCACGGTGGTTCCCTCGCAGGATATTCTGCGGATGGCCACCAAGTGGGGCGCCCGCGCACTGCTGGACGAGGACCTGTACGGCAGTCTGGAATGCGGCAAGAAGGCGGACCTGATCGTCATTGACCCCCACGGTCCGTCGATGATGCCGGTGAACGACAAAATCGCCGCCCTGGTAACGGCCATGCACTCGGCCAATATCCAATCCACCATGTGCGACGGCAAGTGGCTTATGCGGGACCGGAAGATCCTGACGCTGGACGAGGAGGCCATCCTGAAGGAGGCCTGCGACCGGGCCAAGGCCATCTATAAGCGAGCGGGCATTGAGCTGCCGGACCGCTTCCCGGTGGTGAAGGTTTAAAGGGTTTCCAACGGTGCGGGGCACCAGAACATAGAAGCAGCAAGCGGAATTATGCGTTTAGTATGGAGGTACAGCATGAATCAGAAATTACTGTCCGTTGCGAAGGGTGAGACTCCGGCCGATCTGGTGATCCGGAACGGCAAGGTGGTCAATGTCTATTCCGGTGAGATCTATGACGGCGGCGTGGCCATCTGCGGCGACACCATCGCTGCCGTGGGCGATGTGGAATACTGTATCGGCGAGGGCACCCGGGTGGTGGACGCGGAGGGAAAGTATCTGACCCCCGGCTTCCTGGACGGACATATCCATCCGGAAAGCTCCTCGCTGGCCATCCGGCCCTTTGCCGAGGCGGTGCTGGCACACGGCACCACCGGCATTATGACGGACCTGCACGAGGTGGGCGTGGTGTCCGGGCTGGAGGGCATCGAGGCCATCCTGAAGGAGGCCGAGGCCACAGACCTAAAAATTTACTTTGTGGTGCCGTCCCACGTACCGTTTTCTCCCAATCTGGAAACCAGCGGCGGACGCTTTAATCCGGAGATCATCCGCAAGGCCCTGAAGCGTCCGGACGCGGTGGGCCTGTCCGAGTGTGTCGGTCCCTATATCACGGCCGGTTTTCCCGATCTGCTGGAGTCCTTTGACACCACGCTGTCCATGCCCGGCAAGACCCTGCAGGGCCATCTGCCGGATATGTACGGCCCGGCCATGAGCGCCTGCATCGCCGCCGGTGTATCCACCGACCATGAGTCCTTCTGCGAGAAGGATGTGTTTGAGCGGCTGCGCAACGGCTGCCACCTGATGATGCGCGAGGGCAGCGCCGCCCGGAATATGCCGGTGCTGCTGAAGACCGTGATGGAAAATCATCTGGACACCGCCATGGTCAGCATCGTCACCGACGACCTGCACACGGTGGACCTGCAGGAGCGGGGCCATCTGGACGACTCGCTGCGCACGGCCCTGGGCATGGGTCTGGACTTTGTCAAGGCCATTCAGATGGTTACCGTCAACTGCGCACGGGCGTTCAATCTGGATCGGGAAATCGGCGGACTGGCGCCCGGACGCCGGGCAGACGTCAACATCACCACCGGCCCGGAGGATTTCCGCGTGCTGACCACCTTCGCCGGCGGCCGCCAGATCACAGACAACGGCAAGCTGCTGGTGCACTATGAGACGGCAGAGCATGAGCCCTGTGTGCTGAACACCATGCACCTGAAAAACCCCATCACGGCGGACAGCTTCAAGATCCATGCCCCTGCAGGCGCCAAGAAGGTGAAGGCCCTGGTGATGGATACGCTGCCCTACATGCCCTTCACCAATCGCCGGGACGTGGAGCTGCCGGTTGTGGACGGCGTGGTGCAGTGCGATGTGGAGCAGGATGTGCTGTATATTGCCCAGGTAGAGCGTCACGGCAAGAACGGCAATGTGGGCAAGGCCTTTATGGGCGGCTTCCATATCCGGGGCGGCGCAATGGCCTCCTCCGTGGGTCATGACAACCACAATATCATTGTCATGGGCGACAGCTTTGAGGACATGGCGCTGGCGGTGAACCGCTGCGTGGAGCTGGGCGGCGGACAGGTGATCGTCCGGGACGGCAAGGTGGCCGCCGAGGTGGCATATCCCATCTGCGGCTTGCTGAGCGACCTGCCGCTGGGGGAACTGGCGGAGAAGAAGAAGGAGCTGAACCGGGTGGCCCATGAAATGGGCACGGAAATCGCCATTCCCTTCATGTTCCTCAGCTTTATCTGTCTGGCAGCTATCCCTGCTTACGCCATTACCGACTGCGGATTCATTGATGTGGTGCAGCAGAAGGTCATCGACCCCATTCTGGAGGTCGTGGAATAAAACCGAATTCCCTGAAAAACCGATTTACAAAAGAGCACAGAGAGGAGCAACATGAAGAACGATTTTTTTAAGCTGAAGGATCACGGTACCACCGTCCGGCGGGAAGTGCTGGCGGGTATCACCACCTTTATGACCATGGCCTATGTGCTGGCAGTGCAGCCCTCCGCCATCTGCGGCTTCGGCCCCGATCCCTACATCACGGATATAAACGGCGTTGTGATCAGCAAGTCAGCGCTGCTGGTGATGTGCGCACTGGTCAGCGGTATCATCACCCTGTTTATGGGCCTGTATGCCAATTTACCGCTGGCACTGTCTACCGCTATGGGCAGCAACTTCATTCTTGGCGGGCTGATCAACAGCGGCACGGTGTCCTTTGGTTGGGCCATGGCGCTTCTGCTGTGCTCCGGTATCCTGTTTATCCTGGTAACGGTGCTGGGCGTGCGGAAAATGGTGGTGGACCTGCTGCCGAAGAACCTGAAGATCGCCATACCGACCGCCGTGGGCTTCTTCATTGCCTATCTGGGCTTTAAGAACACCGGCCTTGCCACTTTCAGCGACAGCGGTCTGGCTTTGGGCGATTTTACCCAGCCTGCGGTGATGCTGGCCTTGATTACCCTGGCGGTGATGGGTGTGCTGACGGCCTATAAGGTGCGCGGCGCGATTCTGATCGGCATCATTGTCGGCACCGTCATCAGCATCCCCATGGGCGTGTCCACGCTGCCCGCCACGCTGGTGTCCCTGCCGGATATGAGCGAAATCGGCAACCTGGTGCTGTGCTACGACTTCAAGTCCGTGCTGGCAGACATCCCCGGCGCGCTGGTATGGATCTTCATCCTGTTCACCAGCGACTTCTTTGCTACCTTCGGCGCGCTGATCGCCGTGGGCGCCCAGACCAATATGCTGGACGAGGACGGCAACTTCCCCCAGATTGAAAAGCCCTTCCTGGTGGATGCCGTTGGCACGGTGGTGGGCTCCGGCACCGGATGCACCACCATCTCCACCTTCATTGAATCCACCATCGGCGTGGAAGCAGGCGGCCGCACGGGTTTGACGGCGATCGTCAGCGGCGGGCTGTTCCTGGTGTGCATTTTCCTGTCCCCGCTGTTTCTGATGATCCCCACTGCCGTGACCGGCGTGGCGCTGATCTTCGTGGGCTTCTCCATGCTGTCGGGATTTACGAAGCTGGACTTCTCCGACTTCAAGAGCTGCTTCGGTCCCTTTGTAATGATCCTGTTCGGCACCTTCACCGGCGACATCGCCGCGGCAATCTGCCTGGGCGTGCTGACGGACGTGCTGATCAAGGTGCTGACGGGCGATGCAAAGAAGGTCCACCCGGTGCTGTATGTGCTGTGCATCCCGCTGGTGCTGTACTTCATCGTGTAAATAATCGGATAACAAGTCAGCTTTCCGGCATACCTGGATGAGCAGGTCTGATTGTGCGGAGTAGCGCAGCGTAAGCTGCGCTACTCCGGTTTTTATTGGGATACGTACGTGGTTATAAAAATGGATGCATCGGTCAATCACGCCGTTCGTTCTTTAGAATGTCAGGTTTATGCGTAGATTACTGCCAATTGCGTTTCAATATCCCACTTTTGAGATACAGTATACTCTTTTCTGAGGATTTGATCGGGTGGAGTTTCCCGCGCTTTGTCAGGTCAATAATGTTTTGCCGGGAGCAACCCAAGATCTCGCATCGTGTTGCGAAACTCTCTAATTTCAAAAACGGTCTTCGTGCAAGACTCTCACGCATAGATTGTTCGTATACTTTGGCAGCACTTTTGCTTCTCAATTTCCGCTCAACGTCAACACTATAAGGGCTTGGGATACTCCCAAAATTGCCGTGTGTCCGGACAGCGGCTGTGCTTGCTGTTCTCTCAAATCTCAATATCCGCAGATCATGATGACCCCGCTTTTTCGAAAGCGGGGTCATTTTTTCTTCTCCGATACTTAAAAAACGGCAGAGAAATGTCCGTTGTATCCAGAAGCTGCCCTGCTCCACGGAGCAGAAGCTGGAACTGGTGGACGCCGCCGTGAAGCATCTGAAAGCGCAGCAATAATACATAGCAAACGAGCAGACCGGCATTCAACGCCGGTCTGCCCGTTTTTCATATGCTTCTCGCTGAATTTTGCCCCAAAAGGTTCATGGTTTTCCACCTCAACCGCCGGTTGTTCCGCTGTGATAGTATAGCATTTTCAATACATCTTGACGCATAAGTTGCCAGGCGGATCTTTTTATCGGGCCGAAAGGTGTTCACCGCCTTGATCAGGCCGATGGTGCCGATGGAGATCAGGTCCTCCTGATTGCTGGCCTGGGTATAATACTTTTTGATGATGTGCGCCACCAGGCGGAGATTGTGCTCCACCAAGCGGTTGCGGGCGGACAGATCGCCCTGGGCCCACTGGTCCAAGCACTCCCGCTCCTCCTGCCGGGACAGGGGACGGGGAAAGGAGCCGGGATTACCGGACAAATGCAGGGTCAAAAACAGGCTGTTGGACAGCAGCAGCAATGCCGCCGATAACATAGGTCATCCCTCCTTCACGGCAATCCTATGCCCGGAGGGGATGGTCCTATGTAACAAGAGGAATCGTCAAAAACAGCGCTGAAAGGCGGACGGCCTTGCGGTCGTCCGCCTTAAGCGCACATAGGTATAAACGATTACAGGTTTTCCGGTCATTTTCTTGGCCGGCGCGGCTTACTCCCCGCCGCTTTCGTCTTTGGGGGCGGCAGGCTCATCGTCCAGGGGCTCCGCCTGTGCGGACTCCGGGGCGTCGTCCCGGGACCCCGCCGCTTCGGTCTCTGCCGGGGCCTCAGCCGCCGCAGCGGCAGCAGCCTCCCGGGCAGCCACCTGGTTCACATACAGGTCCTCAGGCCGGTGGGGGTGGAGCTTGATGTTGTAAAACAGCACCGCCAGAGCGGCGATCATCAGCACCAGGCTCAGCACCTGGGACACCCGGATGGGCTGGCCGGCGATGGTCCAGTTGAACAGATACAGGCTGTCGGTGCGCAGACCCTCGATCCAGAAGCGGCCCACGCCGTACCACAGGAAGTAGAAGCAGGTGTTCTCACCGTCGAACCGCCTGGCCCTGGATACCACAAAAACGATCAGCAGCAGGCCGATGAGGTTCCACAGGCTCTCGTACAGGAAGGTGGGATGTACCTCCACCAGCTCCCCGGCAGTGGTGGTCAGCTGCATGCGCCAGGGCATGGTGGTTTCCGCACCAAAGGCCTCGCGGTTCAGGAAATTGCCCCAGCGGCCGATGGCCTGGCCGATGAGCAGCCCCATGACCACCAGGTCCATCATGGCCCCCAGCTTGATATGGCGGCTGCGGCACAGGATAATGGCCACGATGACCACAGCGATGACGCCGCCGTAGATGGCCAGGCCGCCGTCCCAGATGGCGATGGCCTTGGACCAGCTGAACCGGTCCTCGTGGTCCTTGAACTGGCTGAGATAGAACAGAACGTAATAGATCCGCGCGCCGATGATGCCGCAGGGAATGCCCCACAGCAGCCCATCGATCAGGTCATCCTCGCGGATGCCGTATTTCGTGCGCTGGCGCATGCACCACCACAGGGCCACCAGCATGCCTAGGGCGATGAGGATGCCATACCAATAGATGCCGTTGCCGATGTTGATGGCCTTGGAGCTGAGGGTAATGGTCCAGTCGCCAAAAAGCCCCGGAAAGCGGATGGGGCTGTCGGTCATGATCTTCATAGTGTCACTCCTTGCTCAGAAACTGGCACCTATTATACCGCAGACGGCGCAGAATGAAAAGCCCTTTTTTTCCGGGCAGCGCCTGCACGCGTACCCCCCTTACCCCTTGATGATCTCCACCACTTCGCCGATATACATACGGTGGACGGGCTCGTCCTTATAAAAGGCGTCCCGGACCTCCTGGGGGATCTGCTCCAGGTCCAGGTCCTGGCAATAGATTTTGCGGCAGACCAGGGTAGTCTCCGCCTGACGGAAGGTGATGCCCCGGGGCAGGAGCTCCGGGGTCAGACCCGCCGCCGCCACCTTGTCGCCGTCCCGGCCGGAGGTGCTGCCCAGCAGGGACAGGGCCCTGCGCTGCTCCTCCGGGTAAAAGCTGACGGTGAAGTAGTCGCTCTCCTCCATAAATGCAAAGGTATAGCGGTTCTTTTTCACATACACTGTGGCCACCGGGCGTTCCCACAGGGTGCCCAGGCCGCCCCAGCTGATGGTCATGGTGTTGTAATGCTCCGGGGTCCCCGCCGTGACCAGGGCCCACTGCTTGTCGAATTTGGTAAATACGTCCGCTTCCAGGTGCATCATACCGGCACGCTCCTTCATTATAAAGTAAGGCCATTGTATCACACCCCGCCCCCCGGGGCAAGACGGAGATTTCCGGCACCCGCAGGAAAAAGGGCGGACGCCGGCGCCCGCCCCTACAGGCCCTCTCAGTCACCTTCGGTGACAGCTCTCCCAGAGGGAGAGCCAAGTCCGCAGGGCCCGCTGCCCTCAGCGGGCCGCGTTATCAGGGGGTAATTCTTGCGGTGTCATTGCGAGGAGCGAAGCGACGTGGCAATCCGTTCCTTATGCGTTCGACAGGCCCAGGGAAAACGGATTCCCACGTCGGCCCGATGGGTCTCCTCGGAATGACATATCAAGAAGATTATCGGTAGCTGACGGCGGGGCACATGGGCCCCGCCCCACGGGTGTTCTATCAATAGGCGCTTCGTAGGGGCCGACGTCCCCGGCGGCCCGCAAAAAGGGCGGACGCCGGCGCCCGCCCCGATCTTTATCCGAACAAAAGGATGCACCACCAGATGGCGCCGATGACAGATACCACCAGCCCCAGCAGGAGCATGATGCCCCGGGCCAGGTCCGTGGCCTGGAGCTTTTCCGAGTTGTGATAGAAGAAGCCCAGCAGAAATTTGTCCAGGGCGATGGCAGGCTTCAGCAGCAGGGGGAGCACCAGGCCCAGCAGCAGGAACAGCCCCGCCGTGAGAAATTCCCCGGGCCGCCCGGCGATGCGGGTCTGGTGATTGCCCAGGGCCATGCTGTACAGCGCGTTATCGGTCAGGCCCGGGCTGAACCCGGCCTTCTCCTGCACCAGGGTGCTGATGGACCAGCTGTCACCCGCTGTCATGAACGTTCCGGTGGCGGTGTTGTAGGTGACGTTGCGGACCACACCGTCCATGGCCATTTCCGCCGCCCGATAGGAGCCGTTTTCCGCCAGGGACAGGGTAAACTCCGCCGTCTGCCCCGTGGGGGACTGAATGCGCAGGCGGTTGTCCTCCGTCACCTCCACCGTGGAGCAGCCCGGGCGGGTATAGGTCCTGCCCTGTTCCCCGGCGGCCATGCGGTAAAAGCCGCCGTAGTTCCACACGCCGGGGCGCAGGCCCCACACCAGGGCCGAGATCGCCAGGAGCACCGCGGCGGCCAGTTCGATTTTCCAGATGATGCTTTTCATGATGGATTTCCTCACCTTTCCAGCGAATTTCCGTCTGTTGCAGCTGTGGTTCTCTGTACAATTATGTTACTATATTTATGCACAATTGTCAACGAAAAAAAATATTTTCGATTGAGTATTTATCCTCCTTCGCGGCCGCCATTTACCGGAAATCTTCTTGATATGTCATTTCGAGTCAGCCGCAGGCTGGTGCGGCAATCCGTTTTCCCGGCGCATCAGTGCCTATTTCCTCCCATAACCGCCGCCTCTTGTCTTTTCCTGCCCTATGTGGTAAAATGGCAAAAACATCGAAAAGGAGCTGAGTGCGTGACGGACTATCCCACTTCCCTGCTGCCGGACCGCGGCAGATGCACCGGCTGCGGCGCCTGCGCCAGCGGCTGCCCCAAGGGGGCCATCCATATGCTGCCGGACCGGGAGGGGTTCCTGTACCCCACCGTCACCGATGCCTGCATCCAATGCGGCCACTGTGCCCATATCTGCCCCGTTCTGAAGCAGCGGGAGCCCCGGCCGGAGCCGGCGGTGTTCGCCGCCTGGAACCCCGACGCCTCCGTGCGCCAGACCTCCACCGCAGGCGGCGTATTTCCCCTGCTGGCGGAGTATATCCTGGACGAGGGCGGCGTGGTGTTCGGCGCGGCCCTGGACCAGGAGCTGCGGGTGCGGCACATCGCCGTAAAGGACAAGGCGGAGCTGCCCCGGCTCCAGGGGGCCAAGCCCGTGCAAAGCGACCTGGGCGACAGCTTCCGCCGGGTGCGCCACTATCTGGACCAGGGGCGGCGGGTGCTGTTTTCCGGCACCCCCTGTCAGGTGGACGGCCTGTATCACTTCTTAGGCGAGCATCCGGAGCGGCTGCTGACCTGCGACGTGGTGTGCAGCGGCGTGTCCTCCCCGGGGGTGTGGGGCCAGCTGGTGCGGTCTATGGCGTATATCAAGCGGCAGCCGCCGGTGGACGTGTGCTTCTGCGGCAAGCTGCCCGGGGAAAAGGACCGGCGATTCCGTGTCCGCTTCGCCGGAGGCGCCCAGTATGACGCCCCCTTCGGCAAGTCCGATTTCGGCCGGGGTCTGCGGCAGCGGCTGTTTCTGCGCCCGGCATGCCACCGGTGTCCCTATACCAGCACCGACCGCCCGGCAGACCTGACCCTGGGCATATACCGGGACCCGCCCAAGGACTTCCACCCGGAGGTACCCCGGTACAGCATTTCCCTGCTGCTGGTGAACAGTGCCAAGGGCGCCCACTATTTCGACACACTGCCCCTGAAGCGGGAAAAGCTGACCCTGGACCAGGCGGTAGCCTGCGCCGGGGCTCTGTCGGCTCCCCAGGAAGCCTCCGGCAGCCGGGAGGACTTTTTCGCGGCCTTCTGTCAGCAGCCCTTCCAGCAGGTGCGCAACCGGTTTCTGTCCGCCTCTCCCCTGCCCCAGCCCCTGGAGCGGCTGCGTCAGCTGCTGAAGCATCCCAAGGAGAAGTGATTTTATGGAAACACTGATGCACACCTGCTGCGCGCCGTGCTCCGTGTCCTGCATCCACCAGCTGCGGGGCGAGGGCATCGAGCCTGTCAGCTTCTGGTATAATCCCAATATCCACCCCTATCAGGAGTACAAGGCCCGGCGGGACACGCTGATGGCCTATGCCCCGGCCATCGGCATGAAGCTCATCGTCCGGGAGGATTACGGCCTGCGGGATTTCTGCCGGGCCGTGTGCGGCGACATCGACCACCGGTGCGGCCACTGCTACCATATCCGCCTGTGGGAAACGGCACGGTATGCGGCGGAGCACGGCTATGCCAGCTTCACCAGCACCCTGTTCGTCAGCCCCTATCAGAACCACGAGCTGCTGCGGCAGACGGCTCAGGCGGCAGCAGAGGCATACGGGGTGGAGTTCCTGTACCGGGATTTCCGTCCCGGATTCCGGGCAGGCCAGCAGGAGGCCCGGGAGCGTGGCTTTTACATGCAGAAATACTGCGGGTGCGTGTTCAGCGAGGAGGACCGCTACCGCAAGCAGCTCGACCGGGATCTGAAGAATCCGGAAAAGATCATTGGATAACAGCAGCCCCGCCGGTCGCCCGGCGGGGCTGTTGTTAGTCATTTTACAGGTGAAGCAGCTCCTTGTAATAGGGCCACAGGCCGGTTTTCTCCGGGCAGAAGGGGGCCAGCTGGCACAGGTCCGTGCCGGGGAAGTCATTGCCCTCGATGATGGCCGGGCCGTCGGGGCCGATGGCCATATCCCAGCCCACATGGCCCACCTCCGGGATCTCCCGGGCGGCCTCACAGGCCATGGCCTTGGCCTCCTCGATCATGGGCAGCTGATAGCCCACCAGGGGGATGCCGGTGTCGGGGTGCCGGTCATAGACGTTGAAATAGTCGTCGGTGGCGGGGGAGCAGATCTTACCGGTGTCGATATCCACCCGGCAGAGGATGCCGCCCTGGCCGGAGTTGTCGCACACGCCGCCGCCCCGTCCCATTTTCAGGGTGATATAGGCGATGTGCACCTGGCCGTCCACCAGGTCGGTGCAGATGCGCATGGTGTTCACGGACTGGGGATGCAGCCGCGCCATATCGGGATGCTGGGCCTGGACATGCTCCAGCACCACCAGCTTCTTCTCCCGGATATAGTCCAGCATGGCCGCCGGGGATTCAAAATCCTTCACATACAGCTTTTCCACGCCGTTGCCGCAGGAGCCGTGGTTGATCTTGGCAAAAATGGCCTCCTGGCCCTCCAGGAACCCAGCCATTTGTTCCACCGTAGCGGTCTCGCCGTTGAGGGTAGGCCGGCGGAGGTACTTGGCAAAGCGAACGTTAAAGAGCAGCTTGTCGTCAAAATCGTCGTCGTGGGCCATATCATTCATGAGATTGCTGACCTTCTTGTTGCGCACCCGGGTGAGGTAGGTGTCCCGCTGGGCGCCGGTCATGTTGTAAAAGCCGAACATGGTGTAGTCATAATACCCTGCGCCGTACCGCACGGCGCACCACAGCATGTCAAAGAAGGTGCGCACGTTGTTCTGTCCGCACTTCTGGTGCACCACATCGATCATGTGGTTCATTTTCTTGAAGCGGACGCCGGTGAGCACCCGGGCCACATATCCGATCATTGCCATGGTAAAAAACCTCCCGTTTTTCATGTTACCCTATATCATACCACGCCGTCGGCAAAAATCCAACGCGCGGTGCTTATGCCTGCTAAAAGCGGCACTTTTTATACAGTATACCACGCCGGAGCGCACGGCGCAACAGCAGCGTCAGATGAAGTATTTCTCCCGGGAGTAGCGGTACGGCGTGTCGGGAACGGCGGCCCGGTCATAGATGTTGGCGGCAAAGACCAGGTCATGGATGGCAATGCCGTAATTATACACCAGGATGCGCTGGACATTGTCCGTGCGGCCGGGGGCCGCGCCGTTGAGCACGTCGGTGACGTTGGTGGTAACCGGGGCAAAGTGGTCAAAGTACTTGAAGCCGCGGATCTGTTCCATTTCATCGGTGAACACCCGGTCGAAGAACAGGTCGCAGTTCTGGAAGCCCATGGTACAGATGGGGATCACCGTGCAGCCCTCCTTGAAATACTCGTCGGTGACGAAGTTCTCCGTGACCTTGGTAATGGCGGAGATCACCAGGTCAGAGCCGCCGATGACCTCCTCATAGGTGTCGCACAGGACAAAATGCACGTTGGGGTCCTCCCGGAACAGGTCCATGATGCGCTACTGGTGGCCGTGGTAGCGGATGAGCTTCAGCGTCACGTCCCGGCGGTCCCCCTCCGCCCGCAGAGAGGCGATAAACGCCCGGATGCAGACGGTCATGATGTTCCCCAGGCCGATAAGGCCCACCGTTTCAAAGTCCGGCCGGGTGAACAGGCGGGCGGAGTGGGCAGCGGAGATGCCGGTGCGGAGGGTGGTGATATACTCGCCGTCCATCAGGGCCCGGAGGATGCCGGTGTCGGACTCATAGAGCAGGATATCGCCCATCATGCTGGAGCGGTCCTCGCCCCGCTTGATGCTGTGGCGGCCGATCATCTTCACCATGGCGATGTTGCCCCGCTCATAAATGCAGGGCATGACATTGTAATAGTCGCCGTCCTGCTGGGCGATGTGGATTTTGGGGGGCAGGGTGTAGCCGGACTTTTCCCGCAGGGCCTCATCCACCCAGCGGATGAGCTCGCTGTCCGGAGTCTCGGCTGCAATGGCCCGGACGGCTTCAAAATCAAGGACTTTCATGTGTTCTCTCTCTCCATTTTCATCTTTCTTCTCTCATATAAACCCCCCGGCTTTCGCCGGGGGGCTTCGGAGTTCATCGATAGAGCTTTGCGCCGGCGGGGATGCGGTCATCCGCCATCAGCAGATGCAGCTTTTCCTGGCCGTTTGCAAAGTTGGCCTGCTCCTCCGCAGCGGTGCGGCAGGAGCAGCCTCGGTGGGCTTGTCCGTCCTCTTGTCTATGTCCGGCGGCTTCATGGCCGGGTGTTACAGCCCACCCTTCCCAAGATATGCTGCCTGACATGCGCAGATATTATAGCAGAGTATTTTGGAAATTTCAATGGTTTTGTAGTCGATCCGCACGCTCAAAGTGCAGAACTGCAACACATGTTGGGCAAGTGAATAAAATCATCGAATTGATTGACAAATATTTTGCATTTCTGTATAATTCAGTAGGAAATCGCTGCAAAAGGAGTACTTGACTATGAACTGCCACGGCGGCTGCGCCAGGAGCGCTGGGCTGAAGCAGACCATTGACCGGGTGCCGAAGCGGAAGGTCATCGACCCGAAAGCGGACCCCCGGCTCATGGGCGCTCCGGGCACGCCCGCCAGAAGGAGATGACACACGGAATATGGACCAGCATACCCATTCCCACCCGCATGACCACGACCACCCCCATCCGCATACCCACAGCCATACCCAGACCAAGGCCGTTCTGAACCGTCTGTCCCGGGCCCAGGGGCACCTGGAGTCTGTGCGCAAAATGGTGGAGCGGGGCGAGGACTGCGCCGAGGTGCTGGTGCAGTTGGCGGCGGTGATCTCCGCCCTGAACAGCACCGGCCGGGTGATCCTCAAGGATCACATTGCCCACTGCATTGTGGACGCTGTGGAGTCCGGCGACAACGAGGCCGTGGAGTCCCTGAACCAGGCCATTGACCGGTTTATGCGGTAAAAATTGTGAACATTTTCCCAAAGCAATTGACATTTTTCAACATCGTGTCTATAATTTAGTATAGGATAGAGGATCGGCGGGGCCCCTGTCGCCTGGTGATGCGGGCGAGGTGCCGCCAGATCAAAAAGCAGCCGGAGGAGAAGGCTCCCCTGAATCCCGCCCAGCAGCTGACGTATGACATGGTCACCAAGGGCGCCGGCGCCGTGTGTCCCGAAAATCTCCGGCCGGTCATCGACTGGTACAATTCTGTGAAGTAAGGAGCGAGCTTATGGAAAAAGTAAAAAACGTCCTGCTGACCGGCGGCAAGGCCGCCCTGAACAGCGCCGTGGAGCTGGGCTGCAGCGTGGTGCAGCTGTTCACCCGCCTGGCCAATACCACCTGGGAGTTCGTGTGTGATAAGGTCCGCACCATGTCCCGGGAGCACCGCCGGATGCTGATGATCCTCGCCGCTGCTGCCACCGGCGTTCTGGCCGTTGGCTCTGTGATCCTGTGGCTGGTGCGCCGGAAAAAGTAAATATTCTATCGTATTTTATAACAGAGCGGGGGGACGCAGTGCGTCTCCCCGCTGCTGACAGAAAAGAGGAGTCAATTTATGGAAAAAAAGGCATTCAAGGCGGAGTCGCAGCGGCTGCTGGACCTGATGATCCACTCCATCTACACCCATAAGGAGATCTTCCTGCGGGAAATCATCTCCAACGCCTCCGACGCCATCGACAAGCTGTGTTATCTGTCCCTGACAGACGAGAACGTGGGGCTCAAGCGGGAGGATTTCGCCATCACCCTGTCCGTTGACAAGGAAAACCGCACCCTCACCGTCAGCGACAACGGCATCGGTATGGACGCAGACGAGCTGGAGAACAACCTGGGCGTTATCGCCTCCAGCGGCACCTACCAATTCCGCCAGGGGCTGGACAAGGAGGCCGAGGCCGACGTCATCGGCCAGTTCGGCGTGGGCTTCTACTCCGCCTTTATGGTGGCGGACCACATCACCGTTATCTCCCGGAAATACGGCCAGGAGCAGGCGTACCGCTGGGAGTCCGACGGCCTGGAGGGCTACACCATCGAGCCCTGCACCCGGGACGCCGTGGGCACCGACATCATCATGCACATCAAGCCCGACGGCGACGAGGAGCCTGACGAATACGGTCAGTATCTCCAGGAATACGCCCTGCGCCGGCTGGTGAAGAAATATTCCGACTACATTCGCTTTCCCATTAAGATGATGATGCCCCACTCCCGGGTCAAGGAGGGCAGCCCCCAGGACAAGCCCGAATACGAGGAGGTCCTTGCGTGGGAGACCCTCAACAGCATGGTGCCCCTGTGGCAGCGGAAGAAGGCCGATGTCACCCGGGAGGAATATGACAAGTTCTATCAGGAGCGGTTCGGCGATCCCGCCGCACCCCTGAGCGTTATCACCGTGTCCGCCGAGGGCGCCGTCACCTATAAGGCGCTGCTGTATATCCCCTCCCAGGCCCCCAGCCAGTACTACACCGAGGACTATAAGCCCGGCCTCCAGCTGTACGCCTCCGGCGTGATGATCATGGACAGCTGCGCCGACCTGCTGCCGGACTATTTCAACTTTGTCCGGGGCGTGGTGGAGTCTCCGGACCTGAGCCTGAACATCTCCCGGGAGCTGCTGCAGCATGACCGGCAGCTGAAGATCATCTCCGCCAATCTGGAAAAGAAGATCAAGGCCGAGCTGGAGCGGATGCTCCGGGACGATCGGGAGAAATACGAGACCTTCTACCGCAGCTTTGGCCGCCAGCTGAAGCTGTGCGCCCTGGACAACTACGGGGCCAGGAAGGAGCAGCTCCAGGATCTGCTGCTGTTCTACTCCTCCACGGAGAAGAAGCCCGTGACCCTGGCGGAGTACGTCTCCCGGATGCAGCCGGAGCAGAAGTTCATCTATTTCGCCTCCGGCGACACCGTGGACGCCATCGACCACATGCCCCAGACGGAGCTGCTGAAGGATCACAATATGGAGATTCTGTACTTCACCGACAAGGCCGACGAGTTTCTGCCGGACATGCTGCAAAAGTACCAGGACAAGCCCTTCCGCTCCGCCATTGACGGGGATCTGGAGCTGGGCGATGAGCAGAAGCCCGACGAGACCGACAGCCATCAGGAGAGCTTTGCCTTCCTGAAGGAAGCACTGGGGGATAAGGTGGACCAGGTGAAGGCATCCACCAGGCTCAAGACCCACCCGGTGTGCCTGTCCAGCGGCCAGGGCATCACCTTCGAGATGGAGAAGTATTTCACCGCCGTGCAGCCGGAGCTGGGCATGAAGGCCAAGCGCATTCTGGAGATCAACGTGGATCATCCCGCCTTTGCCGCCTTCGAGACTGCCCGGATCACCGACCCAGACAAGGCGAAAAAATACGCCCAGATCCTCTATAATCAGGCCTGCCTGATCGCGGGTCTGCCCATTGAAAACCCGTCCGCGTACACGGATCTGATCTGCTCGCTGTGGAAGTGAGCCATCATAAGCAATACGGAGCTCTCCGCCAGGAGAGCTCTGTATTGCTCAGCTTGTCAAAATTCCTTTTTGACAAGCTGAGCAAGCATTTTCAAAACTTTCATAAAAGTTCTGAAAATGCGGTGATTGAAAACGAAAGACACCCCTGATGGGTTTCTTTCGTAACTATCTTCCTTTCCGAAGGCGGAGATGATCCCGCTTTTTTGACAGTCTCAAGCAATACGGAGCTCTCCGCCAGGAGAGCTCCGTATTGCTTACGCACCGAAATGCGCCGGGACATCCTTCCATCCGGGGTGCCCTGTTGTTTTCTGTTAATCCAGCGCGTCGCGGCTTTCAAACACGTCGCGGACAGAGCCGTTCCGGTCGATCTCCGGCTCCGGAGCCGGGGCCTTGGCCATCTTCAGCTCCTGCCACTTGGCCTTGTCGATCAGCAGCTGCCGGGGCTTGGACCCCTCGAAGGGACCCACATAGCCCCGCTCCTCCATCTGATCCACCAGGCGGGCCGCCCGGGCATAGCCCAGCTTCAGCCGCCGCTGCAGCATGGACACGGAGGCCTGTCCCGTCTCCAGCACCACGTCCACGGCGGCGCTGAGCAGCTCGTCGTCGGGGCTCTCCCCGGCAGGCTCCGGCGCGCCGGCGGACTTGCCGCCGCCCTTTTCCTTCTCCTTCACCGCCTGCTCGATCTTGTCCATCACGTCCTGGGAATACTCCGCCTCGCCGCTCTGCTTCACATAGTCCACCACCCGCTCGATCTCCTCCGGGGTGATGAAGCAGCCCTGGACCCGGGTGGGCTTCCCGGCCCCCAGCGGGGCGTACAGCATGTCGCCCTTGCCCACCAGCTTCTCCGCGCCGGTGGTGTCCAGGATGATCCGGGACTCCAGGGACGAGGCCACGGCGAAGGCAATGCGGCTGGGGATATTGGCCTTCATCAGGCCGGTGATCACGTCGGAGGAGGGCCGCTGGGTGGCGATGACCAGGTGCATCCCTGCGGCGCGGCCCATCTGTGCCACCCGGCAGATGGATTCCTCCACCTCCTTGGCGGCCACCAGCATCAGGTCCGCCAGCTCGTCGATGACCACCACCACGGTGGGCATTTTTTTCAGCTCCTGGCTGCGTCCGGCCAGGGCGTTGAACCCGGCCAGGTCCTTCACGCCGTTCTCCGAAAACAGCTTATAGCGCTTCATCATCTCATACACCGCCCACTGCAGGGCCCCGGCGGCCTTCTTGGGGTCCGTCACCACCGGGATCAGCAGGTGCGGGATGCCGTTGTACGGGGCCAGCTCCACCATTTTGGGGTCCACCATGATGAACCGGACCTCCTCCGGCGTGGACTTGTACAGCAGACTCACGATCAGCGAGTTGGTGCACACGGATTTACCGGAGCCGGTGGTACCGGCGATCAGCACATGGGGCAGCTTGGCAATATCCCCCACGATGGCGTTGCCGCCGATGTCCTTGCCCACGGCAAAGGCCACCCGGGACCGGTGCTCGGCAAAGGCCCGGGAGTCGATGACGTCCCGGATGCGCACCGCCGTCACCACCCGGTTGGGCACCTCGATGCCCACCACGGAGCTTTTGTTGGGGATGGGCGCAATGCGCACGCCGCCGCTGCCCAGGGCCAGGGCGATGTCATCGGCCAGGTTCGTCAGCTTGGACAGCTTCACGCCCTGGTCCAGGGTGAACTCATACCGGGTGACGCTGGGTCCGTGGACCACGTCGCCGGGCTTGGCATCCACGCCGAAGCTGGTGATGGTCTGGGCCAGGCGGCGGGAGTTGTTCCGCAGCTCCGCCCCCACCTCGGTATAATTGTCGTCGGTATTCTGGTCCAGCAGCGTCACCGGGGGATACTGATACGCCTCCTCCGGCTCCGCCAGCTCCTCCTCGATGGCCTGTCCCACCTCCTGGGCATGCTGCTCCACCTCCTGGGCGGCAGCCTGCCCCCGGCGGGACTTCTTCTCCGGCACAGGCTCCTGGGCCGGTGCCTGCACCGGTGTCTGCACCGGCTCTGCCGCAGGCTCCTGCACCGTGGGCGATTCCGTCTGCGGCGCAGGGGTCTGAGGCCGCAGCACCTGGTCCGGAGTCATCACGTCGTCGCCCTTGCGGGCAAAGAAGCCCTTTCCCTTCTTCCGGGGCAGCGGCTCCTCCGGCGGCTCCGACCGCCGGTCCGCCGTCTTTTCCCGGGGCGCAGGAGCGTCATCCAGAGGCACGTCCACCGACGGACGCTGCCGCCGGGGACGCTCCGGCCGCGCCGGGCGCTCCGGCTCCGGCTGGGGCTCGTAGGGGACCCGGTCCCTGGCCCGCTGCACCAGCTCCCGGGGCGATACCCGCAGCGCCGCCAACAACGCCGCCGCCAAAAGCAGCAGCAGCACAATGACGGACACCATCGTGCCCACCAGCCGCTTCATGCCTGCGGCCAGCCCTCCGGCCACCGCTCCGCCGCTTTTCAGCAGCAGCCCATCGGCCCACAGGCTCTTCATCATGGGGCCCAGGCCCGTAACGGTCTCCCCCTGATACAAAAACAAATGCAGGATCGCCCCCAGCAGCACCGGCGTCACCAGGGTGCAGACGGTCCGCAGCGCCACAGGCCGTCCCCGGTGGGCCAGCAGGTTCACCCCCGCCAGGGCCAGAGCCGGGGCCGCCAGCCAATAGCCATACCCCGTCAGCCCCTTCAGCAGATCCCCCAGCAGGTTCAGAACGATGGCGTCCGCCTGGAAATAGCTGACCACCACGCACAGGGCCAGCAGCAGGCACACGCCGCCGCCCACCTCCCGCCGGATAGGCGGGCGGGGGTTTTTCTGCGGGCTGCGGCTGGTCTGGCGGCTCTGACCGCCGCCCTGCCGGGCCTTTCCAGTTGTTTTTTTCTTCTGTCCAGACGCCATAACGAATCCTTTCTCTTACTTGATCAGCTGCAGCACGATGGTCAGCAGACCCATGGCCCAGCAGTAATACGCAAACGCGCCGAATTTTCCCTTGTTGGCGATCCGCCGCAGCAGGCCGATGCACAGATACCCGGACACCGCCGCCGTCAGCACGCCCACCAGATACACCGGCACCTGGCCCCAGTCCACACCTGTGGAAATGGCATCCTTCAGGCTGAGGATATTGGCCCCCAGCACCGCCGGAATGGACAGCAGGAAGGAAAACCGCACCGCGAACTTCCGCTCAAAGCCCACGAAGCACCCGGAGGTGATGGTCATGCCGGACCGGGAGATGCCCGGCACCGTGGCGATGGCCTGGCCAACACCCACGGCCACCGCGTCCAGCAGCGACGCCGTCCGCTCGTTCTTTCTCCCCTTCTTCACCCGGTCGCTGGCGAATAGCAGGAAGCCCGTCACCACCAGCGCCCCGCCGATGAACAGCATGTTGTTGGACAGCCCCAGCACCTTGTCCTTGATGGGCAGCACCGCGAACAGCGGCAGCGTGCCCAGAATGATCAGCAAAATCAGTCTCCGGGCCGGGGGCAGGGGCTTGGGGGTGGACCGGTGGGCCAGGTCCCCGATTCCCCGGAAGAACTCGGCGATCATGTCCTTGATGTCCTGCCAATAGGCCACGAACACCGCCCCCAGGGTACCCAGATGCAGCAGCACGTCAAAGAATTCCGGCACCTCCGCGTCAATGTGCAGCAGATTCTGCGCGATGGCCAGATGTCCGGAGCTGGAAATGGGCAAAAACTCCGCCACGCCCTGGACCAGGCCCAGCAGGAAGGAAGAAAACACGTTCATAGGTCACATTCTCCTGTCTATTTAGATTACATTTTGTTTATTTCTGTCGAATTATTGCAGTCTGTATTCATTTTGCAGGCACGGATACATTTGTACTATACCACACTCCGCGGAGAATTACCAGTCTAATTTGCACCCCAGGCCTGGTTCCCGGAAATTTTCTTCCCCCGTTGCCCGGGGCGGGACAACCTGCCGGGCAACGGCACTCCCCTGTCCCGGTACAGATGAAAGGAGTGGATAACCATGCGATTTCCCCGAATCTACGAGGAGGACGGCTGCTGCACGGCGGCGGAGTGCGACCTGTGCGGCGGCGAAATTTACCGGGGCCGGCGATACTACCGCATCAACGGTCAAACGGTGTGTCCGGACTGTCTGGCAGACTATGCCCGGGCGGTGTTCGCGGGCTTTGCCTGCGGAGAGGAGGCGGCGGAATGGTAAGGCGGGACGACGTCCCCTGGGCGGAGGTGCAGAAGCTCAACGCCCAGGGCTGGAGCTACCGGCAGCTGGCGGAAAAATTCGGCGTATCCTCCTCGGCCATCGGCCGCCGGGCGGTGCAGGAGTGCTGGCACGGCACCGATGCCCAGCGGGCCAACGCCCGGCTGCGGAATCTGGCCGCCGGCCTCCGCCGCCAGGCAGAGCAGCGGCTGGCCGGTGAGCTGGACACCCGGGAGATCAAGGAGCTGACCGCCGTTCTGCGGGAGCTGATGAACCTTCAGCAGACCCTGGAGGGGCAGCAGCCCGGAGGCAGTCCCCTCCGGGTGGTGCTGGAGGAGGAAACGGAGGATTGGAGCGTATGACGGAGAAAATCCTCACCATCGGCCGCCCCAATCCCCGGCAGCGGGAGTTTCTGGCGTGCGAGAAAAAATATGTGGCCTTCGGCGGGGCCCGGGGCGGCGGCAAAAGCTGGGCCGTCCGCACCAAGGCCAAGCTCCTGGCCCTGCGGTATCCGGGCATCCGGCTGCTGCTGGTGCGCCGGACCTACCAGGAGCTGGAAGCCAATCACATCCGCTTTCTTCGCCGGGAGCTGGCCAATCTGGCGGAGTACCGAGCCACGGCAAGGCAGTTTGCGTTCCCCAACGGCAGCGTGCTGGACTTTGGCTACTGCGCCGCCGACGGCGACATGGACCGCTATCAGGGCGCGGAATACGACGTGATCTTCCTGGACGAGGCCACCCAGCTGAAGGAGGAGTGGATGCGGCAGTTCGCGGCCTGTCTCCGGGGCGTCAACGAATTTCCCAAGCGGCTGTATTACACCTGCAACCCCGGCGGACCGGGCCACGGCTACATCAAGCGTCTGTTCATCGACCGGCGCTTTCAGGCCGGAGAAAACCCGGAGGACTATGTGTTCATCCCCGCCAAGGTCACGGACAACCGGGCTCTGCTGCGGGCCCAGCCGGACTATCTGCGGCAGCTGCAGGCCCTGCCCCGGCGGCTGCGGGACGCCTGGCTGGACGGCAAGTGGGACGTGTTCCAGGGGCAGGTATTCCAGGAGTTCACCAACGATCCGGCCCATTATCAGGACCGGCGGTTCACCCACGTCATCGCCCCCTTTGACATTCCCCGGGAGTGGCGGGTGTACCGCAGCTATGACTTCGGCTATGCCAAGCCCTTCTCATGCGGCTGGTGGGCGGTGGACCACGACGGAGTCATTTATCGGATCCTGGAGCTGTACGGCTGCACCGGGGAGGCGGATGTAGGCGTGCGGTGGACGCCGGAGCGGCAGTTCGCGGAGATCCGCCGGATAGAGGACACCCATCCCTGGCTGAAGGGCCGGGAGATCCAGGGGGTGGCGGACCCGGCCATCTGGGATACCAGCCGGGGGGAGAGCATTTATGAGACGGCTCTGCGGCACCGGGTCTATTTCACCCGGGGCGACAACCGCCGTATCCCCGGATGGATGCAGCTGCACTACCGCATGAGCTTCGATGAACAGGGGTATCCCATGCTGTATGTGTTCTCCGGGTGCCGGGCGTTTATCCGGACGATCCCGGAGCTGCTGTTCGACCAGACGGACGCAGAGGACGTGGACACCCGGCAGGAGGACCATGTGGCCGACGAGAGCCGGTACTTCTGCATGTCCCGGCCGATCCCGCCCCAAAAGCGGGACATGGCGCCTGTTTTGCGGGATGACCCGCTGAACATGCGGACAGACGGGTAAACCGGCATGTCTGACGCAGGAAGGGGCGGACAAAGTCGTCCGCCCCTTCCTGTATTGAAAACGAAAGACACCCCTGATGGGTTTCTTTCGTATCTATCTTCCTTTCCGCCGCATATGCCTTTTCTCTCTCCCTGACAAATGCGTCAGCCCCCGGCGGACCGATGGTCCGCCGGGGGCTCAGCGCACC
>ERZ1106954.328-NODE-328-length-42040-cov-13.073764_pt1 | contig 42040 bp, 67 predicted proteins | sample MGYA00403678_ERZ1106954 | MGnify/ENA primary metagenome ERZ1106954 (study PRJEB35170, sample SAMEA104062445) | human gut metagenome | biome: human gut; feature: human-associated habitat; material: faeces | place: Denmark | collected 2012-08-20 ... | reverse complement strand
AGAATACAAAAAAACAATATCAGAAAATAATGAAGAAATGGCTAAAAATGCTTTAAGGGTTTTAGCAATGGGATACAAAGAATTAAATCATGAGCCAACAGAAGAAGACATGGCAAGCTTGGAAAATGACTTAATATATATAGGTATGGTTGGAATGATAGATCCTCCAAGAGAAGAAGTAAAACTTGCAGTACATAAATGTAAAACAGCGGGAATAAAAACAGTTATGATAACAGGAGACCATAAAATAACAGCAATTGCAATAGCAAAAGCTTTAGGGATATTAGAAAATGAGAGTGAAGCATTAACAGGCAGTGAATTAGAAGAAATGACAGATGAGGAGTTAACAAAAAATATTAGAAAATATAGTGTATATGCAAGAGTATCTCCAGAACATAAGGTAAGAATTGTAAAAGCATGGCAGGCAAATGGAGAAATAGTGGCTATGACGGGAGATGGCGTTAATGATGCACCAGCACTAAAAACAGCAGATATAGGTTGCGCTATGGGAATAGTTGGTACAGATGTGGCGAAAGAAGCAGCAGATGTTATACTAACAGATGATAATTTTGCTACAATAGTTTCAGCGGTAGAAGAAGGTAGAAGAATATATGATAATATATTAAAAGCAATACAATTTTTATTATCAAGCAATGTTGGAGAGATAATAGTTCTGTTTGTAGCAATATTGATAACTCCATTATTGAGCAAAATATTCGGAATTGATATACACCTAATAGAGCCACTATTACCAATACATATATTATGGATAAATCTAGTGACAGATTCTTTACCAGCATTAGCGTTAGCTGTGGATCCAGCTGAAAAAGATGTTATGGAAAGGAAACCAATAAAACCTAAAAAGGGTATATTTACAAATGGTATGTCTTGGAGAATAATATATCAAGGTGTAATGATTGGACTATTAACACTTGCTGCATTTATAATAGGGTTAGGTACAAAAGATGTGCCAATAATAGAAGGACTAACAGAACAAGAGGTAAGAGTGGAAATCGGACAAACAATGGCATTTATTGTTTTAGCATTGTCTGAATTAACTCATGTATTTAATATTAGAAATAATAAAAAATCAATATTTAAAACAAATATATTCAACAATTCTAAATTAATTTTAGCAATATTGACATCATCAGCGTTAATGTTTGTTATACTATTAATACCAAGTTTAAGAAGCATATTTAGTATACCAGTATTACCAATAGGAAACATAGTAGAAATTGTAATATTAGTACTAATGCCAATAGTTATAGTAGAAATATTTAAATTGTTTAAAATAAATACTATTGGGGAAAAATAAAAATTATAAATTTCTTAATATGCAAAGGAATGATATTTATGTATGATGTAATAATAATAGGGAGTGGACCTGCAGGAATTTCGGCTGCATTATATACTCAAAGAGGTGGTTTAAAAACACTGATAATATCAAAAGGAAGTAGCTCACTAGAAAAAGCACATAAGATACAGAACTACTATGGACTTGTGGAAGAAATATCTGGAAAAGAATTATATAAAATAGGAATAGAACAGGCAAAAAGAATAGCTGTAGAAATAATAGAAGACGAAGTAGTACAAATAAGTAATGAAAAAAATTTTAAAGTTACAACAATAAATGCAGAATATGATGCGACAAATGTAATTTTAGCAACAGGAATAAACAGAAAAGAATCTACAATAAAAGGAATAAAAGAATATGAGGGAAAAGGCATAAGTTATTGTGCAGTGTGTGACGCATTTTTCTTTAGGGGTAAAGATGTTGCAGTTATAGGAGATGGAAATTATGCAGTTCATGAAGCGGAAATATTAAAACCAATTGCTAAATCTGTTAGAATAATAACAAATGGAAAAAGTATGGTACAAAACAGAAACATAGATGTGGAAACAATAAAAGACAGTGTAAAAGAAGTTAAAGGCAAAGATATATTAGAAGAAATTGAATTTGCAAATGGAAAGACGATAAAAATAGATGGTGTATTTGTAGCAGAAGGAATTGCCACTAGTACAGATTTAGCAAAAAGAATAGGAGCGTTAGTAGAGGGCAATAATATAAAAATAAACGAAAATATGGAGACATCAGTAAAAGGCCTATATGCTTGTGGTGATTGTACAGGTGGCATACTTCAAATAAGTAAAGCTGTATATGAAGGTGCTAAGGCAGGTTTAGAAATAATTAAAAAGGAGGACAAAAATGTTAGTAATTGAATTAAATAAAGAAAATTTTGAAAAAGAGGTAAATAATTCCCAAATGCCGGTGTTAATAGACTTTTGGGCAAGTTGGTGTGGACCATGTAAAATGATGAGTCCAGTAATTGATGAAATTGCAAATGAAACACAGGAAACATTAAAAGTATGTAAAGTAAATGTAGATGATGAATTAGAACTAGCAAGAAAATTCAATATAATGAGTATACCAACTTTTGTAGCTATAAAAGAAGGCAAAGTAATAGGGACAACTGTAGGAGTACAAACAAAACAACAAATATTAGACCTATTAAAATAATAGAAATAACAGCCATCAGCGAGCAAATATTAATGTGTTAAAAATAAAGGGCGATATAAATCGCCCAAAATAAAAAAATATTTATAATAGGTATTGACAAAATCAATTAGAATGTGCTAATATTAATAAGTGTTAATAAGTAGTAAACACTTGCGGATGTGGCGGAACTGGTAGACGCGCTGGTCTTAGGAACCAGTACCAACGGTGTGGGGGTTCGAGTCCCTTCATCCGCACCAAAGTTGAAAAGTCTTGTAAGTGCTGAAATATCAGTAATTTACAAGACTTTACTTTTACAAATTAATGCAATTATAATGCAATAGATATTTCTAGATCATTTTTTCAAGTTCCTGTTGAATAAAGTTTAGCGAAACTGATGTATAAGTGTCATTAGTTATAGTACTTCCTTGAACATGTCCAACTAATGATTGGATAACTGCAAGAGACAAGTTTTTTTCCTGACACCTTGTTATAAAAGTATGTCTAAGTCGATGAGTAGATAAGGCACCTGTTATGCTTTCATTAGGACTTATTTTATTTATTCTACTCAAATAACTATTAATCATTCCGTCAGTGATTATTCTATTTTTTGAGTAATCCCAGAACAATAAATTATGCATGTTAGTTATTTTATTTGCAAGTATTTCTTCTATAAGTTTTCTTACCTTTGGTTGCATAGGAAAACATCTTCTACCTTTATCTAATCCAGTTTTTTTACAATATGTTTTAGTATGTTGACCTAATATTACTTTATCATTTTTGTCTCTTGTTATTGTGCGATAAATAGTTATGGAATTATTCTTTAGATTTATACAGTCTTTGGATAGCGCAAGGATCTCTCCAATTCTAGCACCAGTATACAATTGAAGAAGAATTATATTATTATACTGTTTATTGGGACTCTTGGAAAGTACTTCTAATAACTTGCTTTCTTCTTCTTGAGTTAATGCTTCTACTTGTTTATTTGCTTTTTTTGAAATAGGTTTAGCCAAAGTTTCATCGTCCATTGGATTATATATTATTTTTCTTCTTGATATTCCAATCTTGAAAATAACATTAATAAATCTCCAAATCTTATCTATAGTATTATTAGCATACTCTCTAATTGTTTTTTTTGATTGTTCAATATCGAAAGCAGAAACCTTTTGAATAGGTTTATTTATCCAGTTATTACAACATGCTTCTAATTGATTAATTGTTCCTAAATCTCTTATGTAAGTTCTATCAGAGGTAATGCCATCATCATGTTTTTGTTCTACATAATTTTTAATTATGCTCAAACAAGTATCAAAGCTTTTTTCTATATAAGAACCTTGATTTATATCTGTTATTATCTTATTAAATCTGGATTTAAATTCTCCTACTTTTTCATTTTTCTTTTGTTTTAAGGTCTTTCTTTTTCCAGACGGTTCATGATATTGTGCCACATAACAATTTAATGCTTGGCTAAAATATATTGTCCCGTTCTCCATTTCCTCTTGATTTTACATTTCTGTTCTTTTTTTCCATAATAAACCTCCGTAAATTTTTATTAAAATCCATTTACAGAGGTCTTGCACTTTTAATAAACATATGTTATTATAAATACGCAAATACCTTGTAAAAGGGATTTTGTTTTGTGTTTAGGATAGTGTCTTGTTTGGCGACAGCACTATCCTTCTTTTATATATTAAACCAATATACCATATTTTTGGGCATAGAAGTCAATACAGTCAATCATATATTTAATATCTACATTAAAATAATCTGATAAATCATATAAATTAAAGCCTTGTGCGATTTTTTCTTTTAGTTCTTGAAATGGTACTAACACAGAATAAGCCCATTTCTTTGCTCTATTTTCACATTTTCTTTTTAAAGTTATATCAGAATTAATATAGTATAAAGCACCGACAATAATAATGTCCTAATTCTTCAGCTAATATTTCTTTTTCTTCAATGGAATTAGCTATTTTGCTGTAATCAATGCCTATACTATATTCGTTGTTTTCTTCAAAGATTCTAGCTTTAGCCTTTGACCATTTATAATCTATTATATCTATTTTTTCCTTTTCAGTTAAATTATATAAATCTAATACTTCCATAGTCTAATCTTTCTTTTTCTTTAAACTTTTTTTAAATCTAATAAATTCTTTTAATTCTTCTATTTCTTCATCTGTCAAGCCTTCTGTATCCAAACCATTATTAGAAGCATAACGAAAATTATCTTCTTTTTTATTTTCAATTAATTCTGCAAAACCAGCTTTAGATAATAAATCGTTGTAATCTATATTATATATAGAAGATAGTTTTTTTAAAATAATTGGACTAGGTCTTCGTTTACCATTTTCCATTAAAGATAGGTAGCTAGGAGATATTTCGCATAATTTATTAACATCATATATGCTATATCCTAGAGCTTCTCTTATATTTTTTAAATATTTAGCAAGTTCAAGTGTTGAAACTTCCATCTTGACAACCTCCTTACAAGTGTAATTATACTATACAAATTTACAATTGTAAATAATTTTAAAAAAATTTTCAAAAAACTATTGACAATTGTAAACTAGATGATATAATGTTTACAACAGTCAACCAGAAAGGTGGTGTAAAACAAAAATGGCAAATAGAACAGTATATGTAAAAAATTTAGATGATTTTATAGAAAAAATAGTAACGGCAGGCTTTACATATAGGGAATTAGCAAGAAAAGCCAATTCAAATCCAACTTCAATATCGTTATTAGCTAAAGGAGAAAGAAACCCGAGTCCAGAATTAGCGGTTAATATATGTAAAGCACTAAAATGTAACTTTGATGATATTTTTTTTATTAAAAATGTTGACAATAGTAAACGTGCAAATTAAATAAGAAAGAGGGTGATGAGTTGGAAGAACAAATATTACGAGAACAACAAAGAACTAACGAATTGTTAGAAACTATCCTAAACACAAAACAAAACAATTTACCTAAACTGCTATACGCCAAAGAAATAGCAGAGAACTATAGAGTAAATGTAAACACAGCTACTCAATTTTGCAAGAAATACGGCACAAATTTTGGTGGCTATTGCATAGAACTTGAAAAATTCAAAGAAATATTGCAAACAAAAGGCATGCAAATTTTTAATTAAGAAAGAAGGTGTAACAAATGATAAGTTATTTAGTAGATTTATTTTTATGCAGTATGGTAGTAGTAGCAGAGCTAGTAGGAACAATTATATTAGCAATAGCAATAGAAATTATAGTTTATAAGATTTTCAAAATTAATCTATATCAAGAAATATGGAAGAGTTTAAACAAGTTAGATAGAAAGCTAAATAGAATATTGGGATAGAAAGGAGGGAAAAAAGTGGAAGAAATTCAAAAAAATAGTGGCAATGTAAAAGTATACATTAACCACAAATATTGTTTAATAACCAGTAAAAATATGATTATTAAATCTCAAACTGATAAGAACCGTCAGGCATTTGTTTTAATTTCTTAGAAGTAATTATATAAAAAACAAATTTAAAAGTAAAGGAGGGAAGAGAGATGCAAGTATTTATAGGCATAATTTTAGGGTTTGTTGTGGCAATTATTGTGATGATAGTTACAGGATTTGGACAAGATCCATATTTAATTAGGGAAATAGATGAACAAACTGATGTTGTTAAGAAGATTAGTAAATTTGCTAATTGTTTGATTGATACTGAAATTTCTGGACTAAACGATATAAAAGAAATATTAGATATAACAACACTAAGTGAAGAGGAGAAGAGTCAACATATACAGATAATAACAGATGTACACATAAAACATTTATTAACATATTCAGAAAAAATAAAAGTACTATCTGACAGAAGAAAAGATAATTCCAGATAGTACGAAACTCATTAATTAAACATGACTATATTAATAATAGCACAGAAAATAAAAAAATGCAAGGGGAGTTTTTCCAAATGCAAACTACACGGAACAATTAATGATATAAGCATAGATTTTAATACGCGAAAACCTAAAATAAGCCTTTTATTAGATACAAATGAGTTAAGTATAGTAGAAGAACTAAAAAACGAAAATAAGCTAAATATTGAGCTAAAAAAATATCGTAAACCTCGTAGCCTCGACGCAAATAAATACTTTTGGAAATTGCTTCAAGAGGTTTGCGATTATAAAGACATAGACACAATAGCAGATTACAAACGCAGAGTAAAAGAATTAGGAATATTTAAGCAATTTAAGATAATGACACAAGATGTAAAGACCTTTGAAAAAATATGGACTGATAGAGGAATAGCTTGGTTTTGTGAAATAGTAGATACAACATACATAGGAGATACAGAATTTAAAATTATAAATGCATATTATGGCTCGAGTTCGTACAATAGCAAGCAGATGAGTAGATTAATAGATAATCTAGTTCAAGATTGCAAAGCTGTAGGAATAGAGACGAAGCCACAAGCAGAAATAGATAGTTTATTAAAACAGTGGGATTGTGGCACTAGATAGCAACGGCTATAAATTAAGCTAGTGCCACAAAAGGCCCCATAAAGAGGTAAAAAAATGATAGTAACAGATTTATCAAACAGTTTTAATCCAGTACCTAAAAAAAAGACAGAAAAGAAAAAAGAAGTTACAACAATTAAAAAGAAAAGCAAGAAGTTAGCAAAGCTAGAGAAAAACAGATTTAGCATAATAACAAAAGACTTAGAACATTGTTATTTATGTGGAAGTAAGAAACAAGACTTTCACGAACTAATAGAAGGTAAAAATAGACAAGTTAGTATGAAGTATGGATTAGTAATACCAATTTGCCGAAAATGTCACGAAATAGTGACAAATGATAAAACTTTACAGGATAAATTGCATAAAGTCGCACAAAAAGAGTTCAAAAAGCATTACAAGTCAGAAAACTTTATACAAGTATTTGATAAAAATTATTTATAAAAATTAGGAGGAATGAAAATGGAATTTAGAGTTGGAGATAAAGTAAAAATAATAAGTAAAAAAATGGTGATCAATATATCACTTATGGAGTAGAAAAAACATTCACAAAATCAGATTTAAAAGACGGAGATAAATGCACATTAAAGAATGGACAAGTTATATTTGTTGATAAGACTTCAAATTATGGTTTTAACAGCATTGATGCACAATTAAAATACTTTAATGATGACGTAAGTATTGTAAAAGTAGAAAGACCAGTAAAATATGAGACACTATTTGAAAGAGAAGAAGAAATACTAGACGAGACAGAAAAGAGATATTTATCAAACGTAATTAAACCTTTTAGAGACAAGGTAAAAGCTATAGAAAAAGTTTCATACTCTAGAGAGTTCATAAAAATATATATAAAAGAAGATGAACTTACCATATTACCATATTTTGAAAAAGGTACAATGTACAAAGGAATGAAAGAAAATAAAGAATACACATTAAAAGAATTAGGATTATAACAACAAGGGCTAGACATAAGTTTTAGCCCTTGTTTTTACGAAAGGAGAAATACATGTACAGTGTTTTTATTATAAATTCAGATAATGTATGTGATTATATATATAATTCAGCAGATGGAATTAGATACAACGATGTAAGCCAAGAGGAATTAGATTTTTTATTAAAAATATCGTTAAAACATAATTATTCAGTAGTAGTACAAAAAAACGATGAAGAGGTCAGATAGTATGGAAGGTTGGATAAAAGTACATAGAAAATTAGTTGATTGGGAATGGTACAACGACATAAATGTAAAAGTAGTATTTCTTCATCTCTTACTAACTGCTAACCACAAAGAAAAACAATGGAAAGGACAAACTATTTTAAGAGGACAAAAGCTAACATCAATAGAACATCTTGCAGATGATGTAGGTCTAACAATTCAACAGACGAGAACAGCATTAAAAAAGCTAAAATCAACACACGAGATAACAATAAAAACAACAAACAAAAACACTTTGATAACTATTGAAAAATTCAATAATTATCAATTTGAAATAGATGAAGATAACAAGCAAAATAACAAACAATTTAACAATTTAATAACAAACAATCAACAAACAAATAACAAACAAATAACAACAAACAAGAATGAAAAGAATGATAATAATGATAATATAAAAAAAGAAAAAAATAAAAAAAGAAAAACCTTTGAAGAAGTTCTTGCCGAAAATAATTGTTCAGAAGAGCTAGAAATTACTGTTAGAGATTTTATAGATATGCGAAAAACAATAAAAAAACCAATGACTTCAAAAGCCTTAGAGTTGTTGTTTAGAAACTTGGAAAAGTTGACGAACTTAGAGGAAGAAAAGATTGCAATATTGAATCAATCTATTGAACATGGTTGGCAAACAGTGTATCCATTAAAAACAAATAATATGCGAAATAGCTCAAAAGGTGAGATTAAGGAAGAGGAAAAACAAGAAGAACTCAAAGAGATAGACATATCGGGGTTAACACCAGAAGAATATGATTTGCTTGTAAAGAAAAAGATAACAATACAAGATTTAATCAAGAAAGGAAGAATAAATGTATGACGAAGAACTTGAAAGAGCAATGCTATATTATGTGATTTTTGAACAAGAACAATATGCATTAGATGAAACAGATTTTATCAATGAACGAAACAAAAAAATTATAAAAGCAATTAATGAATTAAGGGCAGAAAAGAAAGAAATTTCAATGCTTTCAATTAAGTCAAAAATTAAAGCAAATGGTAGTCAAGTTTTAGAATATATAAGCTTGTTAGGAGATTTTGTAAGAACATCGAGTGCAGAGAATGTATATAGCGAATTAATAAGTTTGTCAAAGAAACGTAAAATTTTTAACTTATTGCAAAGTAAAGTGAGTGAAATAGCAGATGCGGAAAATATAGATGTACTAGCAGAGAACATAATAAAACAGATTAATAGTATAGAACGACTAAACGAAAAAGAACAGACTTTTAGCGAACAAGTATTGAATACAGTAAGTGCGCTAGAAGAGAACTACAACAATAAAAATGATTACTCGCTGTACACAGGTTTAATGGATCTAGACAATAAAATTTGTGGATTACACAATCAAGAATTAACCATTATTGGAGCAAGACCAGGAGTAGGAAAAACAACATTTGCACTTCAAATAGCGACAAAAATAGCAGAGAAAGGCAAAAACGTAACAATAATAAGTTTAGAGATGTCGGATATCCAGATAATCCAGAAAATATTGGCAACCAAAACTAAAGTTAATAGCTATAAGATGAGAATGGGTACAATAGAAGATGATGACTGGGAAAAGATAGCAAAGGCTAGCACGGAGATATCTAGACTACCGATTAATCTAATAACTAAGGCAACAACAATTCAAGCAATAGAGACAATTGCAAGAAAATTGAAAAATCGAAATAAGCTTGATTTATTGATAATAGACTACATACAACTAATCAAAAATAAGGGCAAATTCAATAATAGAGAGCAAGAGGTTGCAGATATAACAAGAACATTAAAATTACTTAGTCTAGATTTAAAAATTCCGATAATTGGTATATGTCAATTAAACAGAAATGCAACAAGGCAAGAGCCTAGCCTAGCAGATCTAAGAGAAAGTGGAGCCATAGAGCAAGATGCAGACAATGTAATATTTTTATACCAAGAAAAAGAACAGGAAGATAGCATTGTCGATATAACGGTTAAAATTGCAAAGCAAAGAGCAGGAGAAGTTGGAAAAGTATATATGAAATTCAATAAACCAAATAGTGAATTTAAGGGAGTAATGAGATGTTAGAAATAAATAAGAAACAGTTACTTGGTTTTGACAATGTGAACAGAGCGAGGATACTTAAATATATAGCATTAGGGTTAATTAAATATATAGGAGATGATACAAATGAAAACAACGCAAAAGGATAGAATAATAAATTACATACGAGAGTTTGGGTCAATATCTAGCTGGGAAGCATACGCAGATTTAGGAATAACACAGCTAGGAGCAAGAATAGACCAACTAAAAAAAGAAGGATACGAATTTAAAACAGAATGGGAAAGCAACACTAATAGATATGGCGAGAGAACAGATTACAAGAGATATTATTTAGCGGATATGGTTTTAGAGAATATGGAACATATAACAAGATATTAGGAGGTAGTTATGATAATAGTAAGCCAAGAAAAAGATAGAATCATAAATTTTGATAATATATTACAAATATATATTACGATTGATGAAGATGACAAAGGTTGTTATATTCAGTATGAAGATTGTAACAATTCTTATGAAGGACTAGGAAAATATAATACAAAAGAAAGAGCAAAAGAAGTATTACAAGAAATAATAAAATCTTATAGATATTATAGAACAGCTGAATGTGATGGATATACCAATGTATTACAAGAAACAGCAGTTTTTGAAATGCCAAAGGACTAGCCTATGCAACAAATAAAAAAGAATACATTGTATTGAGGAGATGTGCTAAATGACAGAAATATGGAAAGATATAAAACGGGTATGAGGTGATATAGATGAGGCAAATTAAAGAGAATAATATTTGCTATTATTAACTGCTTAGGCTGTAACAAACAAGAAAATATAGACTATAAGCCAGTAATGAGATGTAAAGACTTTGTACCAGGAGTTGAAAACTGGCAAGAAAAATTACGAGAGGAGCTAAAGAAAAGAGAAAATGAAATTTGAAGATATGTTAAATACAATAACATTAGGAGATAGTTATAAATTAATAAAAGATATTCCTGATAAAAGCATTGATTTAGTTATTATAGATCCACCTTATAATTTTCATTGTGGAACAATAAATAAAACAGGAATTTTTAAAAACAGAGAATGCGCTCCAGGCAAAGAAATCGTAAATAAAAAAATAAACAACGGATACAAATTAGATATCCTGCAGGATATTGTTAGAGTTTTGAAAAATATTAATATATTTATATGGTGCAATAAAGAACAAATAAAGGATTATCTTTTATTCTTCGAAAAATGTAATACAACATTTGAGATTCTTACATGGCATAAAACAAATCCAACACCATTGACTAAAAATACTTTTTTACCAGACACAGAATATTGTTTATATTTTAGAGAAAGAGGAAAGATATTTTTAAATGATGGTTATGACTTGAAATCAAAATATTATATATCTCAAGTAAATGTAGAAGATAAAAAGAAATATGATCATCCAACAATAAAGCCGCTAGAAATAATAAAAAAACAAATATTACATACAACACAAAAAGAAAATATAGTTTTAGATTGTTTTAGCCGGAAGTGGAACAACATGTGTTGCAGCAAAAGAATTAGGCAGACAATTTATAGGAATAGAAATAGATCCAGAATATCACAAGATAAGTGTAGATAGATTAAACGGAGTATTAGCAAGCGGACAAATAAGTGTGTTTACAGATATAAATAAACTTTAAGGGGGTATAACAAATGAGTATTAACAGTAAAAAGAAACGGAAGTGCAGGAGAAAGAGAATTGGCAAATAAATTAAAAGAATACGGCTATAAATGTAGAAGAACACAACAGTTTTGTGGGAATACTGGACAAGCAGATGATGTAGTAGGACTTGATTATATACACATCGAAAGCAAAAGAGTTGAAAGGTTAAATATAGATAAAGCAATTGAACAAGCAGTAAGAGATACAAAAGACAATAAGTTTCCTACAGTATTTCACAGAAAAAATAGAAAAGATTGGTTGGTAACAATGAGGCTAGATGATTGGATGCAAATGTACAACGAATATTATTCTGGGAGAAAGATAAAAGAATATGAGAATAAAGGAGAAAAGTATGAAAATATATGATAAGAGAATATATAAAATAAGTGAGTGTATAAGAGTAGTGATAATAGTAATAGTATGTTTCATGATAGGGTATGTATGTGGAATATTAGCAGGGGATAAGTCAGAGGAATTAAAGAATAAAGACATAGAAATAGAATCGCTAAAGGATACTGTGTATATGTTAAGGAAGGAGAGAGAAGAAGTATGAGTGAGATAGAAGTGCGGAGATTATGTGAGAACAAAAAATGGAGAAATACACAAAGTAATAGATATTGAAAAAGGAAGTATAAAAATAAAATCACAATATAAGGAGTGGATTGGTTTATGTTGCATAGCAAAACACAGCAAACAACTAATAGACTTAATAGAAGAAGGGGACTATGTAAATGGAGAATTAATAACAGATAAATGGGATACAAGAGTATCAAGTATTAGAAGTAATTTTAGTGAAGAAGACATAAAAACAATACTAACAAAAGAAAGCTATATGGCTAATCGCTATAAAGTAGGATGAGAACAATGGGATTAGATATAAGTGTAAAAGGTTTAGAAAGAAAAGATACTTACCATTGTGGATATATAAAATTTAATTTATATAGAAAGAAAGTCGCAAGTGCTTATAACGAAAGGTTAGGAGAATTATACAAAAAAACATTCAAAGATGAATTGCAACCAGAAGAAATCAAAGAATGGAATAATTTATGTAATAATGATTTAGATATACTTTTATGGCATAGTGACTGTGATGGAAAATTAACGCCTAAAGAATGTAAAAAAATATATGACGCAATGAAAGATTTAAAGGTAGAAATGCAAGGACACAATTACATAGAAATGAATTATTATGATATGCACCAATTATGGTTGAATATGCTTAAACATTGTTACAAGCATAGAGTAAATATGTATTTTTATTAAAATAAAGTAGGAGGAGAAGATGAATAGAGAGATAAAGTTTAGAGGAAAAAACAAAGATATAGGCTGGGTTTTTGGTCAATTAGCTTATGGATTAAATGGAGAAACTTATATAATAGAGGAAGTTGAATTAGACAATAGTTATGGATTAGAAGAAACTATTTTATATCCTGTTATGTGGCATAGAGTAGACCCAGAAACAATAGGACAATTTACTCGGATTACACGATAAAAATAGGAAAGAAATATATGAGGGAGATATAGTAAAAAGAACAGGAAGCAAAGAAATAGATATTGGAAAAGTTATTTATGAATACAATGGATTTATTGTTGATGTTATGAATATGGATAGATTTTATGGAAGAGTTCATCTTTTAGAAAAATTTACAGAAGTAATTGGAAACATTACAGATAATCTCGAGTTATTAGGAGGAGAATAGATATGGAATTAAAACAACTCACAGAAGAGACATTTAAAATATTTGATGTAAATAGCACAAAAAAACTAAAAAATAAATTATTTGAAGTTTGCAAAAAAAATGAGACACAATATTTAAAAAAATTTAAAGAATTAGTAAAAGATTTATCAATTGACTGGTTACAAAAAATATTTCAATATTATGAAGCGGATAGAGAAAACAAAGGACAAGATTATACACCCAAATGTCTAGCAAAACTTGTTTCAAAATTGTCTCAAGTAGATGGCAAAGAAGAATGCTTAGATATGTGTTGCGGAAGTGGTGCTTTAACTATTCAAAAATGGTTAGAGAATCCAAAAATGAAATTTAAACTTGAAGAATTTGATGAAAATGTAATTCCTTTTCTTATATTTAACATGATGTTAAGAAATATTGATGCAAATATTGAACAAAAAGATGTGTTAGAGGATAAAGTATATCATTCGTATAAAATTATTCCCTGTGATGAGTTTGGAAGATTAGAGGTGATAAAATGAGAACATGTATAAGCAACCCACCATACAATTTAAGATGGCAACAACCAATTTTTGCTCAAATGCAAGATAGGTTTAAACACACAGCTGTACCACCTGCAAGTAATGCAAATTTTGCTTTTATACTCACAGCATTAAATAAATGCGATAGATTATGTTTTATTTTGCCACAAGGAGTGCTAACATCAGGAACAAAAGAAGAAAAAGAAATTAGACAATATCTAATTGAAAAAAATTATGTGGAAGCGGTAATTACATGTCCAAACAAAATGTTTGAAGCAACATCAATACCAGTATGCATTATAACGTTAGATAAAAATAAAGAAACATCTGAAACGGTGATGATAGATGCAAAGAATTTTTATACAAAAGAGACTAGAGAACAAAGGGGACAATTTGGACGGAAATGCACATGAAAACAGAGTTTACAAAAAAGAAGTAAATATATTTACAGATGAGCAAATACAAGAATTAAACAAAACAGTTAGAGAAAGAATAGAAAAAAAGGATTTTAGCAAAGTAGTAACTATTGAAGATATTAAAAATAATGATTATTCATTATTTCCCTCAAAGTATTTTGAAATTGAATTTGATGATTTATATGGTGTAACAAGAAGTTATGATGACATTTTAAATGATTTAAACAGAATAATAAAGCAAAAGAATTGTCTAAAATTAACTATAAATGAAAGTATTGCAAAAAGTATAGGTATTTATGATGTTGCAATGCAAATGAAAGATAGTCAACAAATAAATACTGAAATGAATAAAACACTAAAATCAATAAAATTAGAAATAGAAAAAGAAAATTACATAACATTGTCAAAAAACAAAAATGAGATTAGGTTTGAAAACAACAGCAAAGAACAAGTAAGTGAGATTTTAATGCTCATTATGAACAACTGGAAAATGATGATGTATCATCTAAATAATGAGGAAAATAGATATTTAGTGGAGTTAAGAGACAAATTGTTACCCGATTTGATGTCTGGGAAGATAAATTTAGATAGAGGGGAGTAAATAAGATATGAAAATATATTATGGTGGTAGAGAAAATGGAAAAACAATAAAGGCAATTAAATTATCTATAAATGAGGGGAGAGAATATAAAGAATATACAGATAGTATTCATAATTTTATTATATTTTAGGAGGTGTTTTAAGTGAAAGAATGTAATTTTATACAAAAAGATGATTATGATTATATTATATATGAGTGTAGTAATTGTAAAGAAGAGTGGTATTTTGAATATGGGACACCAGAAGATAATAGCTATAATTATTGCCCTAAATGTGGAGCAAAAATAGCAAAAGTTATTGAACTAGAAGAGGAGGACGAGTAGTGGAAAATAACATTGAAGAAGCTATAAAAATAATGGAACATTGGATAGAATACGAAAAAAATAATAAAGAAAAAATAAATAGAGCTGATGAATTAATAAATATTCAAGAAACAATTTTATCGGCATATAAAAGAGTATTAAAAGAAAAAAATAGATTAGAAGAACAAGTAGAATACGACAAGACACATATTTATACACCACAGACAATTAAGTTGAACTTCATTTCTAAATCAAAAATAAAAGATAAGATAGAGCAATTAAAAGAAAAAGAAGAAAGTGATTTAAGGTGTTATGGATTCGCAGTAGATACACATTTAGCATTGCAAACTTTACAAGAATTATTAGATGGTAACGACACAAATGTCGGTAGCATAGGAAATAGTATAGAAGAAGATATAACAAAAATAAATACATATGTAGAACTAGTATTAAAAAAAGATTACTGTAATTGTAATGAACTTAATACAATTTTAGGAAAACATTGTGATGGAAGTAAAAATGTAGCTTATGCTATGCAACATATTCTATCAGCATATAGAAGAGTATTAAAAGAGAATGAAAAATTAAGAGTAAAATGGGATAAAGATACACATATATTGCAAAATAAATTAGATTATGCAAATGCAGATAGAATTGACTTAGCACAGCAGAATAAAGAATTAAGAAAAGAAAATGAAGAATTAAATAACAGATGTAGAAACTTGGATAAGGAAGCACAAGCATATCTTGAAGAATTAGCAGGAGATAATACATTAACTAGAAGAACCATAAAACAATTACAAGAAGAGAATGAAGAATTAAAAAAAGATTACTATAATGTAATAAATAAAATAGAAAATAAAATAGATATATTGGATATAGCAATATCAGAATGTATATATATAGACGATGACGACAAAGCATACAAAAAAGCAGTTAAAAAAGACAAGTTATGTTTATTGAATCAAAAAAGAGCCTTGCAAGAACTACTAGAAGGGGGACAATCATGAGTAATGTTTATGATATGTCAGGCAAAAAGAAAGTAATATTTACAGAAGAGACAGAAACTAATATCACATATAAAGAAATAATGCAAATAGTAGTAGAATATGCAACAGAAGAGGGATGTCATCAGATATTTTGCGATGGAGGAATAAATATGTGTCCATCAGACATATTCGGACCAGAAAAAATAGATAAAAAGAAAGAAGAAGATACTTGCAACTATGAAAGTATAGGATGCACTAAATGTTGGACTAATGCACTTAAAAAAGTAAAGAGGGAGAATTAGAAGAAAAGGACAAGATAATAGAAGAACTCACAAAGAAAATAAAAATCAAATAAAGGGGGGTTAATCTATGGGAACAGAAGATGCAATAGAAATGGTAATAATTAAAAACGATACTATAATAAAGAAGAAATTCAGTGTTATAGACGAAGACGAGGTAATAAGCTTTAATTTAGGAAATTTCTTTATAGCACTACGAAAAGAAGATCTTAGAAAATTAATATGAGGAGGTACAAATGAAATTAAGTAAAGAAGATTACAGAGAAGCAAAGAGTTGTTTAAAAAGATACAATTACAATTGCATAACAATAATGAATATTAAATTGGATATAATGGGACTAAATTCATCAGTACTCGATGGCATGCCAAAAGCACCATATAAAGTAACAGACAAGGTATTAAACAGTGTGATACTTTTACAAGAAGATAAAAAATTACAGAAATGCACAAAAGAATATAAAGCAGTGGTACAATCATTACAACTTGTTGATAATTTAGCAAATAAGATTTTTGAGGAAGAGTTTGTGAAGCGGAAATGATAATAAATGGAATGTTATAGATAAGTTACACATAAGCTTAGAGACATATAAGAGAAGAAAGAGAAAACTAATTTATACGGTACACGAAGAATTAAAAAAGTAACACTAAACTTACAGCCATAATGGTTGTAAGTTTTTAAAAAAAATTTTAATAAAACTATTGACATACGTAATAATACGTAGTATAATTATATACAGAAGGGAGGAAAATAGATGCGTGCAAGAGAACTGATAAGATTGTTAGAAGACAACGGTTGGTATAAAGTTTCTCAAAATCGGTTCTCACTTAAAAATGAAAAAACGGACAACAAGTTGAAATAATACCAGTACATAGAAAAGATATACCAATCGGAACAGTAAATACAATCTTGAAAAGGACAGGGCTGAAATAAGCCCTTCCATATACATAGTATTTTATTTTTGGGCATGCACTCCTTTCTAAAATGAAGAAGGTGGTTGAGAATGAAAAAGAAAGTTTATCCTGCTATTTTTAAATTTGATAAGACTGAAAATTGTTATTTAATTGATTTTATTGATTTGAAGGGTTGTAGTACTTTTGGGAAAAGTATAGAAGAAGCGTTTAGTATGGCTCAAGAAGCAATGGGATTATATCTGGAAGACTGTAAAGATTATCCTATAGCTACACAAGAATTAAACAATATAAGATTAAATGAAGATGAATTTATAGCATTAATAGATATAGATATGGAAGAATATTATAAAAAACATAGCAATAAAGCAGTAAAAAAGACATTAAGTATTCCAGAGTGGCTAAACGTTGAAGCGGAAAAGAAAAATATAAACTTTTCACAAGTGTTACAAGAAGCTTTGAAAATAAAGATAGAAGAACTTGATTAATATAAAAATATTTGTTATAATATAAATAGCACGTATCTATTATTTCTATAATAGAGACTGAGAGTGGGAAAAATAAAGAAACCTACTCTCTTTTTTTTTATTATAAAAAAATGACCCTTTTTTGACCTTTTTTGTTAAAAAAACGTGTTATAATATTAATATCAAGAAAAATAAATATAAACTTTTGCAAGAGTTTTGCGGCGAACGCAAGGCTCTTTTTTAGTGGAGAAGTAATGAATTTGGAAAGGTGTATAAGAACACAATGCAAGATGTGCAGATTTTACAATAAGTGTTTTAAGAAGAAAAATGAAAAAAAGAAGAAAAAAAAGGAAATCTTATAATTGGGAATTTGAAATAGCAAGAGGAAATACAGATAAGTTTTATAATTCTACAGACTTTGATATAGCGAGAGAAAAAGTTCTAGCAAGAGATAAAGGGAAATGTCAATTTTTTTTAGGTAAATGGAATGATGGTAAACATTTCCCAAATAAAATAAAAATAATAGATGCTGAAATAGTTCATCACATTATACCAATAAAACAAAGACCTGATTTAGCATTAGATATTAATAATATGGTAAGTTTAAGTTTTGAAGCACATGAGATTATAGAAGATAGAAATAGATTTAAATATAGAAAAAGAAAAAGAATTACGCAAGAAAGGTGGTAACTATGAAGCTAGAACATTTAATGCAGACATATAAGATTAATGAAATAGAAGCGGAACTAAAAGAAGAAACCGAAGCAACAGACATAAATGGCAATAAAGAAAGAGCTGGAGTAATTAGCTTTGGCAACGGAATATCTGCAAGTTATTTGTTAGATGATGAAGAAATAGTAGTAGCAATGAAAATATTCTTTAATTGCTTGGCAAGAAATAGTTTTAAAGTTGATGCACAAATAAGTCATGTAATTAAAGTTATAACAATTATGCAAAATACAATAATGTTATTATCTAATATACCTCAAAAAGAATGTAATATGATATTACAAAGTTTAGGATTATTTGACAATACATTTACACAAGGAAAACAAATACAACACTTAGACCATACTTACAAGATAGAAATAATAGATGGATTATTATGTTTAAGTATAAATGAAAAAGAGGAGGAAAGATAGTGAAGAAGTAACATTAGATACAATAGAAGATGAAGTGATGGATATAAATATAATAGAAATCATATCAACAAACCAATATGCAGATGGGAAACCAATACAATCAAAAATAGAATATAAATATAAAGAAATTTAGAAGCGGAACACCCCCGTCAAAATCTCGGACTAAAACGAGCTTAAGGAGAGCGGGTGTGTGGCAACAACTAAACAAAAATAATCAATTATCACGTGAAAAGGGGGTATATAGCATGCCAACCAAAGCAAATAATAGCAAAACCAAGAAAAAACAAGAAAAAGATCTTGAAAATCAAGTAAAAACTTTAGAGATAAAAACAGAAACAATGAAAAAGATGGAAAAAGAAAAAAAAGAAAGAGAAAAAATAGTAAAAGAAAAAGTAGATATAATAAGAGAAGATTTAAAAAATCAGTTACTTGCTCAAAATAAGTTTGGGAAACAATTTGACGATATGGTAGAGGATTACATTTTTCTTGTCAAATTAAAAGAAGAATTACAGTACGATATAAAAAGTAATGGAATCAGGTATTTTACAACGACAGGAAATGGCTTCACGTCATCTAAGTCAAACGAAAGCGTACCGAACTTATTAAAAGTAAACGGCCAGATGCTTAAAATTTTACAAGATTTAGAATTAAAAGCACCAGAGGAAAATTCAGGTGGTGAGGGAGATGATTTGTTGTAATGAAATAGATGAATACATTAAATTCGTTGAAGATAACCCAAACGAAACAGATGATGAAATAAAATTATTAATTAAAAATATAGTAAAACCGACATTATCGAGAGATGATGTCTTTTTTGATGAAGAAACTTTTCATAAGGCCATCAGGTATTGCGAAAAATGGTATTACAAATTATTTCCATACCAAAAATTTGCGTACGCATTATTTTTTATGTATGACAAAAATAATCCAGATATAGTAATCTTTCCAGACATTCTAATTGTAATGGCAAGAGGAAATGGAAAAGATGGAATGATAATGCCATTAGCAAATTTCTTACAAACTCATTATTATGGTGTAAAAAATTATCATATAGATATTGTTGCTACATCAGAAGAACAAGCGTTAAATTCATTTAATGTTGTTTATAACATGCTTGAAAATAATAAAATTATAATGAAAAAATACTTTTATTGGAATAAAACAGAGGTTATAAACAAAATCACTCATTCTATATTACGATATAATACTGCAAATGCAAAAACAAAAGACGGTAAACAAACAGGAATGATAATATTTAATGAGCTACATGCTTATGAAGATTATAAACAAATAAATGTGTATAGCTCTGGCTTAGGAAAGATAAAACATGCAAGAACAGTTACTATAACAACAAATGGAACTGTAAGAGATGGACCACTAGACGAAAAATTATCAATGTCAAAGCCTATATTAAATGGAGAAACAAACTTTCTAGGATTACTACCAATTATCTACAAAATAAACGACAAAAAAACTGTTGATATACCTATGAAAAAGTTTTTAGAAACTGGAAATAAAGAAGATATAGATATAACTGTATGGTGCCAGGCAAATCCAAGCTTAAGATATATGCCAATTCTAATGAACGAACTTATTAGAGATTATATTAAAATGCAAAAACAGAAATCATATAGAGTTGAGTTCTATGCAAAAAGAATGAATTTACCACAACAAGATGAAGAAATGACTGTAACAGAATGGGAATTAATTTTAAGAGCATCTTATAGTGATAAAGAAAAAGAAATCCCGCGAGAAACAGGAATGATAGCGGGAAGAACAGCAATTGTAGGAATAGATTTCGCATCTTTGAATGATTTTGCTAGTGCTGGTTTTTTATTTAAAAAAGATGGTGAATACATCTGGAGACAAAAAACTTGGATATGCTCAAAAAGTAAATTCTTTAATGATATTAAGTTTCCGTTTGACAATATAGGGCAAGCAGGATTTGAAGATTTTGAAATAACAAACAAAGAAAGCATAGATGCAAAAGAAATGATATTGTGGATATTGTCAGAAATGGTTAAATATAGCGTTAAAAAAATTGTACTTGATACATATAGATATAAGTTATTAGAACAGATATTTAAGGAAATGGGAATATCTGTAGAAACTAAACAAAATCCATATGGATTAGTAAGAATGATAAGATATCCTGCGAGTATTGCTGCAATAGTTGCACCGCGAATAGAAGTTGCTTTCGCAGAAGGTAAGATAAACATAGGAGATAGTGCAATAATGAGGTGGGCAATAAATAATACTTGTGTAAAAGAAGGAAAAGATGGAAATAAAAAATATGAAAAGATAGAACCAAAATTAAGAAAGAATGACCCTTTTATGGCATTTGTTGCTGCGATGAGCGTGCAAGAATTGCTAGACGAAGAGGTCATTTATGTATAAGGTGGTGAAAAAATGATATTAGATAAAATATTTAAAAATGAAAAAGGCGAATATATTTCTATTATTGATGCACTTTTTGGAAAAGACAATACAACAAATTATATATACACATTAGCAGAAGCACATGCGATAGACTTAATAGCAAAAACAATATCAAAATGTGAAATACAAACATTTGAAGAGAAGGACAGAAAAATACAAGAACAAAAAGGCGACTTATATTGGATATTGAATATACAACCTAATTATAATGAAAATGGCACGAGCTTTTTATATAAATTGGTTACTAGATTATTAGTCGATGGGTCTGCATTAATGATTATAAATCAATCACCAAAAAACAAATTGATTTATATAGCAGATAGTGGATTTGAGGTTAGTAACAAAGTATTTAAAGAAAAAATATTTTCAAACATTACTGTATCTGACAATGAGGGAAATTCACTAAATCTGACAAAGAATTATAGCTCAGACAATGCAATATACTTTTCATTAAATAACGAAGAACTTGCAAAAGCAAGTGAGCAATTTAAATTAAATACAGCTAAAATTTTAAAGGCTGCACAAAAAAGTTTTATTAGGGCAAATACAGCAAAATGGAGAATAAAATATCCAGGTGGGCAACCTACAATATTGGATATGGAAACTAAACAACCAGTAAGCTATGATAAATATAAAGAGAAAATAACAGAAGGTATATTTAGCGAAGAAGAATCTACTATATTGTTATCAGAAATTTTTGACCTAATAAATTTAAATGAAAATAACACCAAAAATCTAACGGATTATAAAGATACAGCAAAACAAATTTGTGATGCTGTAGCTCAAAAATGGAATATTCCGTTAGATATTTTTTATGGTAGTAAAACAGAAAAATCTAATGGAACAAATGATTTTATAACCTTTGCGGTAGACCCATATTTTGAAGTATTAGAAGATGGATTTAATATAGGTTTTGTAGGAAAAGAAAGTTATTTAAAAGGTGAATATGTAATGTTTAACAGACTTTCAATTCAACACAGAGATATATTTGATTCTGCAAATGGTATAGATAAATTAACAGGTGATGGATTTAGCAGAAATGAAATAAATAAGTTTTTAAGATTGCCACGAATAGATGAAGAGTGGGCAGATGAACACAATATAACTAAAAACTATGGGAAAGTGAAGGGAGGTGCGAAAGACGATGAATGACAATTATTTAAATTTTAGAAAAGTTGACGAGCAAACAACTGAATTATACATATATGGAAGCATCCGAAAAAAAGATTGGATTGACGGCTGGCTAGGAACTGGGAAAGAGAAAACAGATGCTTTTTCTTTGAAAGAAGCAATAGCACAGATTGATACATCTAATTTAGTTGTAAGAATAAATTCGTATGGAGGAGAAGTTGCAGAAGGTTTAGCAATTTATAGTCTATTATCTGATTTTAAAGGAAATTTAAAGACTATTGTAGATGGATTTGCTTGTAGTGCAGCGTCTGTTATTTTTATGGCAGGAAAAGAAAGAGTAGTACCAGAAAATGGACTGCTAATGATACACAATGCATGGAGCTATGCTGAAGGAGACTCAAATGCAATGAAAAAGATGGCAGAAGATTTAGAAAAAATTACTCAACCATCAGTAAATATTTATGTCAATAAAACTGGACTAACAGAAGAAAAAGTAAAAGAAATGATGGACAGAGAGAGTTGGATAACTTCTAAAGAAGCCTATGAATTAGGATTTTCTACTACTCAAACAAAGAACGAGCCTATGCAGGCTTTAGAGGCAAACTTTATATATAATTTAGTTATGCAGAATAAAGACTTACAAAATCAAATAGAAGAAAAAGCAAATAAAATGGCAGAAAATACTTCGCAAGAAGGAAACAAGGTTAATGAAGACGCATGGACGTCTTTTTTTAATATAAAAAAACAAGAAAAGGAAGGTAAAAAATATGAAATTTAATGAAGATAACATGAAAAAGGCTCAAGAAGAGGCTTTAAAAATTTTACAAAACGGAGAAGACAAGGCACAAGCTATAATTGATGCAATGGAAAAAATAAACGAAGTTCAATACAACGAAATTGCCAAAGAAATATTAGAAGAAAGTGAAAGAGCTAAAAGCGATAAAGAATATGCAAAAACTCTTAATTTAAGAACATTACCAAAAGAAGAAAAAGAATTTTTTGAAGCATTAAAAAATGACCCAAGACAAGCTATAACAGGAAAGCAAGTAGACATATTGCCAACAACATTTGTTGATGTAACTTTAGAAGATGTAAAAAAAGGAAGTGGATTATTAAAACACATAAACTTTGCACCAGCAAACGTAAAAAAATGGATAACTGCATCTAAAACAGGAGCATTTTCTTGGGGAGCACTAACAGATAAAATAAAAGGCGAATTAACAGCTAGTTTTGCAACTTTAGATATGGAAGTTTGTAAATTAACAGTTTATATGATACTTCCTAAATCAATTAGAGATTTAGCATTACCATTTGTTGAGAAATATTGCAGAGAAATATTAAAAGAACAATTAAACGATGGATTAGAATATGGAGCATTGCAAGGAAGCGGAAAAAATGAACCTGTTGGAATCTATAAACAAATTGCAAAAACAAATGAAGATGGAACACATCAAGATAAAGCAGTAAATACTGATTTAACATCATTTAGACCAAAAACTTTAGCAGGAGCAAAAAAATACTTAACTAAAAATGGTGTAAGAACAATAGATAAATTAATATTAGTTTGTCATCCAAACGATGAAGCTGATTATGTTGCACCAGCAATATATAACGATGAAGGTAAACTAATATCTTCATATAAAAACCTAGAAGTAGTAACTTGTTCAAACAACCCAACAGGCAAAGCTGCCCTATTCATTCCAGGAAAATACACAATGGGGTTAACAGGATTAGGAATTAAGGATTACGACCAAACATTAGCATTAGATGATGCTGACTTAATTATAGGAAAAGGTTATGCAAATGGTAGAGCATCTGACGACAATATTGCTTACATATTTGATGTAACAAAACTAGAGGAATATGTTCAAAAAGTTGCGGTTGTTGGAACAGTATCAACAGAAGAAGTAGTAGCAGGAGCTTAGAACTAAGCTCCTTTTAAATTAAAAAAAGGAGGAAATAAAAAATGGTTTATAAAGTAATCCATAAATTTAAAGATTTAAAAGATAATGATTACATCTACAAAGTAGGAGACATTTATCCTCACGAAGGCGTAAAAATTGAAGATGTTGCAAAAAGCAGAATAAAAGAATTATCTTCAAAGAAAAACAAAATAGGAGAAGTCTTGATTGAAGAAGAAAAAGAAACAACAGAAGAAAAAGATGAAACTAGCGAGGATAAAGAAGAATCTGTTGAAGAAGAAAAAGAAACAACAGAAGAATAGAGGTGTATTATGAACAATACACAAATAAGTGATTTAATTGAGGAAATAAGAGGAGAACAACATATTTCTCCTCTTGAAGAAGACAAAACTATTATAGGTTATATAAAAGAGGCAGAATTTGATATTAATGAAAATGTTGGAGCTAAAATTGAGTATGATGTTGATCTGAAAGCAAGAAGTCTATTGAAAAATTATGTATTATATTGTAGGTATAATAGATTAGCAGAATTTAAACAATTATATGCAGGAGAATATGCTTACCTTCAAACAAAATATTACAAACCTACCGACATATAATGACGGAAAATTTAGACTTTTTGAAATAAAACAGACCGAAACAACATATCCAGTAGAGTATTTAAAAGATACTGAAAAAGAATTTTGGTTTGAAGAATTATAAATATCAGACAAACTTCGTTTTGAAAGCGAAGAAAGAAAAAGAAAGCTCTCTTTAAAAATTAGAATACCTCAAATGAAAGAAATAACCTCTTTAAATGTTGTAAAAATAGGCAATGAATATCACAAAGTTTTTAATGCCTATCACTTTACTAATAATGATGGATTTAAGCAGACAGATTTAACTCTTGAGGAATATCCAAGAGTAAAATTGGAGGAAGATTTATGACAAAAAAAGAATTAGTTGAATTACTAGAAAAATTAAAGATACCTATAAAAGAAGGAACGCCGACCGATGAAATTATGGAAGACGAAGTTAGAGTTTGTTTTTGGGATTATTATTGGGAAGACCAAACGGCAAGTGGAAAAGATTATAATACTGTAGTTACTTATCAGATTTCTATAATAGCTGACAGACCAAGACATACGAAACTTTTGGAACTAAAGCATTTATTGAATGATATAGAGCTATTTCCTGCGATACAACACGAATATGATCCAGAAACAAGGCGTTGGCATTCATTTTTCTCACTAGAGGTATTAGAAAATGTCTAATGAAGTTTACGGATACAGTGGATTTGAGGCAATGTCTGAAATTTTGGAAAAATATATAGATGGTGCAGACAATGCAGTAGATGTATTAGAGACAGGTGCTAAAGAATTTGTTGGTGATTTGTTAAAACTTCCTAAACCAATTTCAAAAATTAGAAAATCAGGCTACACACACTTAATTAAGTGCTTTGCATATAAAAAGAAAAACAAAGAAGTAGAGGCAGGATGGGGCAAATATTATGGCCCAATACTTGAGCATGGAAGTGTAAAAATGAATGCTCAAGAACATCTATTCCCAGTATGGGATAGAAACAAAGAAAAGTATTATAAAAAAATGCTTACCAAGTTAGGAATAAAAACTTGGTAATTTTTTATTAAAGGAGGATTTTAAAATGGCAATTAATACAAAAAAACCTATGGTAAAAGAAACAGTAGGTGCATTATACTATGCATTCAATACACCAGATGATTCTGGCAATTTCACAACAACATATGAAGCAAATGTCACAAAAAGTAATGTAGTAAAAAATATAGGAACTACAGAAAACTCTGAGGTAGCTGTGGTTAGAGCTTCAGGACAAGACTATACAACTGTAAATCAAAACGAAAGTATAGAGATGGCAGTAGAAGTAGTTGCTTTTGACCCAGAAGATTTAGCAAAAATGAGAGGAGATGTTATAGGTACAGCAGGATTAAACCGTTCTGGAAGAACAGCCACAAGACCTTTCTTTGCATTTGGAAAAGTTGTAAAAAAATTAGAAGGAAAATTTGAATTAGCTTGGTACCCTAAATGCCAATTAGTAGAAAATACAGATGATATCGCAACAAAAGAAGAGAGCTTTTCAGAGCAAAATGATACAGTAACTATAAAAGCTTATGCATATAATGACTTAGGAGATAAAAAAACATATGTAAACAATGAAATGTCAAAATTCCCAGAAGGATTAACAGAAGAACTATTCTTTGCAAAGCCAATCCTAGACGATGCAGGATTAGCTGCAGCAATTACACCAGGAACTTAAAAAAAACAAGGCTCTAAAATTGATTTAGAGCCTTTTCTAAAATTATTTAATATAAGAATATAGGAGAAAAATATGGAAATAGAATTAAAAAATGGAGAAAACCTAACTTTAGAAGTAACACCACTTTTATTAGAATATATCGAAGATTATGAAGGTGGAATTGAACAATTAAAAAAAGATGCACAAGGTAATAAAGATAAAAATGGTTATACAAAATCAATGTATGCGACAAATCATATTTTATATTCAATTATAGCATCTAATTATGATGAACCATTAACATATAGACAAGCGGTGAGACTTGTGAAATTAGAAGATGTAGAGCCAATAGTTGATTTTGTGATAAAAAACACACCAGAAGTTTCTAAAACAAGTAATATAAATAATTCTAAACATCGTTTGTAGAAAAATGTCGAAAATTGCGACACATTTTTCTTGTAATATTTTGCTACAAAAGGTAAAATGTAATAAGGAAGGTGATATTATGGAATGCCCAAAATGTAATAAAAAAGTGAGTGAACTAGACGAAAAATGTCCATACTGTGGATTGGATTTTAAAATTTATCAAAAAGAAAAAAACATAAAAAAAGAGAACTACGAAAGTGGCTATAAAACAGTTGCTTTAAGATTTATAAATGCTTTTCAATTAATTTGTTGTATAATAATTGCTTTTGTGAATTGGAGCAATGAAAAGATAATTACAGGATTTACATTTTTATTTAGTGGAATTGTACTGTTTGCATTTATAAAAGGCTTTTCAGATATAATCGATTTGTTAGATAGTATAAATGGTAAATTAGACAACAAGTAGAATATTAAAAAACAATGAGTATCAAACAATAATGAAGTAAGCTTTTGCAGAAGGTTGAACAGCTTGTAAAGTTTGACACTAGGAGATGAACAAGGATGAATAATAATAACATAGAATCTAAATACAAGATAATAGGATTTATTGCATTTATTATAATTTGCATTGTATTATACTTTTGCATATTTGGCTCTAATAGTAAAGAAAATAATGCAAGTAAAGAACCAGACGAAATAGAATTAATGACTTATGCTCAAATGGTCTTAGAAGATAATTTATATAAACCAGACTATTCAAGTTATAAAGGAGATTACGAATTTATAAAAACAGGATTAAGATATAAAATAGAAGGAAAGGTAAATGGCGAAAAGTTCTGGATGATTATAGAATTTGTAGATGAAACATATGAAGAATATGATTTGATATCACTACAAATTGGAAATAATAAAATATATTAATAAAAAACATTTGCAAATGCAGGTACTTTTTTATTTAGCATCAGATTTACTCTGGTGCTTTTATTATGCTTAAAAAGAGGTGAAAAAAAGTGGGAAGTAATGATTTAAAAAGAGTAGGGCTTATATTTACAGAAGAAGGAGCAAAAGATTTTAAGAAAACTCTTCAAGATATAAATATAGAAATGAACAAGAATTATAATCAATTTAAGCTAACACAATCACAATGGGATAATTCTACTAAATCAACAGAGAAATTAAAAGCACAACAAGAATATTTAACAAATGCTTATGAGATTCAGTCAGATAAAGTAAATGTTTTAAAAATGCAATTAGCTGATTTAGAAAATGCAGAAAATAAAAATACAACAGCTATAAAAAAGAAACAAAATGAATTAACTAATGCAGAAATTAAACTAAAAAATTATGAGAGTAAATTAAAAGATGTTCAAACACAACTTACAAATACAGGTAAAAAACTTGAAGAATGGGGAGAAAAAGTTGAAAAATCAGGAAAGAAAATAGAAAACGCAGGCAAGAAGTTGTCTGCGTTTTCTGCTGCAAGTATATCAGCCTTAACTTTAAGTGCTAAGAGTGCAATAGATTTTGAAGATGCTTTTGCAGGAGTAGAAAAGACAGTTGATGGAACGAAAGAACAGATGGAAGAGTTAAAACAGGGCATTAGGGACATGGCAAAAGAAATACCTTCTTCTACAACAGAAATATCAGCAGTAGCAGAAGCGGCAGGACAGTTAGGAATAAAGACAGAAAACATATTAGATTTTTCAAAAGCAATGATAGATCTAGGAAATTCCACAAATCTTACTGCTGATGAGGCTGCTTCACAGCTTGCAAAATTCGCAAATATAACTCAAATGTCACAAAAAGACTTTGACAAATTAGGATCAACAATTGTTGATTTGGGTAACAAATATGCAACAACAGAAGCGGATATTGTAAGTATGGCCATGAGGTTAGCAGGTGCAGGAAAACAAGTTGGTTTCTCAGAAGCGGAAATTTTAGGGTTGGCAACAGCATTGAGTTCAGTTGGAATAGAAGCAGAGATGGGTGGTTCAGCAATTTCTAAGGCAATGGTAAAAATGCAAAATGCTGTTGAACAAGGTGGCAAAAAGTTAGATACAGTACTAAAAAAAACAGGAATGACATTAAGAGAATTAGAATTGATGTCTGCAAATGATTCAATGGGCTTTAAAGAATTGTCACAAAGTATTGGGATGACAAGCACAGAATTAAAACAATTGATAACAGCAGGAACAAATCTTGAAGACTTTGCAAAAGTTTCAGGAATGACAACAGAGCAATTTAAAAAAGCATGGAAAGAAGATGCTGCAGGTGCACTATCAGAGTTCATTAAAGGCTTAGGAGATGCTAAAAACAAAGGCGAAAGCGCAATTACAATGCTTTCTGAAATGGGGCTAACTGAAGTTAGATTAAGAGATTCTTTGTTGCGTGCAGCAAATGCTGGGACCCTGTTTAATGATGCAATAAATACAGGAACACAAGCATGGAAGAATAATACAGCATTAACAAATGAAGCAAATAAAAGATATGATACTCTAAAAAGTAAAATAAAAATAGCAATTAATAAATTAAAAGATATGGCTATTACTCTCGGAAACAAACTAATGCCAAGCATTGAAAAAGTAATAGAAGGACTTGGAAAATGGATTGATAAGTTTAGTACATTGTCAGATAAGCAAGTGAATATGATAGTAAAAATAGGACTTATTGTTGCGGCAATAGGACCTTTGGTTACGATAATTGGAAAAGTAACATCAGTAATAGGTGGAACAATAAAAGGAATAGGGACTTTTACTCAAGCAATAGGAGTAGCAAGAGGCAAAATAACATCTACATCTGAAGCAGTTAATGGATTGGCAAAAGTGTTTACTGTAGTAACGAGCCCAGTGGGATTAGCATGTACAGCAATAGGACTAGCTGTTGCGGGAATTGCTATTGCTGTTAATGAAAGTCAAAAGAAAACTAAGGAAGCTTTCGAAAATATGAGCGAAGGGGTATCAGATTTTTATAATGGTTTAAAGAGTGCGGAGGGATATTTAAACAGTTTTAATACAACGATGTTTGCAACTAATGAAGAACAACAAAAATTACAAACGCAAATGGATGAAGTGCAAAAAGGAATAACTGATATTTGCAAAACTGCATCAGATGAACGTAGAGGGTATACACAAGAAGAAATAACTCAATTAGATGAATATTTTAAAAAATTGAGAGAGCTAAAGGACAGAGAGATACAAATTCAACAACAAATTGCAGGAGCTATAACTCAACAAGCAGTAACAAATGCAGAAACTTTTCAAGGCAGTTTAGATGAGTATAAAGTACAATCACAAGAATGGATTGCAACAGCACAAAAACAGTCAGAACAAACAAAACAACTTATAGAGCAAGGAACAATAGAAGAAGTTGCTTTATTAAATCAAAGATATGGAGAACAAGCAACAATGCAAAATGGGGCTTATGCTACTGAATATAATAATATAATGGCACAAAAACAAGCAAAAATAGATGTAGCAAATGAAGAAGTAGCAAAGATTAGTGAAGCATATGCAAATGGATATTTAGAAAGAGCAAGTCAAAATGATGGGTTTTATACTAAATTACAGGAATACAATAAAAAGATAGAAGAAGAAAACAATAGACATAACGATGTGATTCAAAATATTGAAGATGGAAATTTTAATAAAATATTAGGAATAAAAAAAAGTAAAGAAAGTGAAGCATGGAAACATTACGAAAACCAAAAAAAGATTTGGGAAGAAATGTACAAGAATATGTCTGAAGAGCAGGCAAAAGAACTTGGTGTTTGGTTGGAGCAAGTGGCACAGACAGAAATGTATGGTGGAAAAATTAGTGATGAAACTCAAAAAATGGTTAATTTTATCATGGACAGTTATGATAACATGCCAGATGATACTAAAAAAGTAATGAAGCGAACTATGGAAGGTATGCTAAATGGTATGAAAGATGAGGAACCATCATTATTTGCAAAAGCGAAAGGAATTGCAGATGGAATATTGAACCGATTAAGAAAAGCTTTTGACATTCATTCTCCGTCAAGGAAAACAAGAGCAATATTTAAAAATGTGATGAAGCGGAATGGAAAAAGGAATAGAAACAGAAGAAAGTAATTTGTACAAGCAAACGGATAAAGTAGCTGAGCATGTATTGGATTCTCTGGATTCAATTAATTCTGATGTTAATCTTAAATTCAAACGTACTGGAGATCTTAGCGCGAATATAGACTATAATAAATTATTTAATATATTGTATTCTGCTTTCATTAAAGCGTTAAATTCTTGTAAATTAACATTAGATGAAGATGGTTTTGCAAGGATAATTAAAAATGAATTATACGAGGTGCTATAATGTTTAAATTTAAAGGAATATCAAATACAGATATGCAAGTTGTAATTGAAGAAGAAGAACATTTCTTGGCTAAAGCTTCACAGAAATATGAAGTTACAGAAATAGAAGGAAGAGATGGTGCTATTTTTGATGAATTAGGTTATTCTTATATTGAAAGACCTATTTATGTGCAATGTTTGAATCCTAACAAACTTGATGATATCCTTGCGTGGCTAGATGGTGAGGGAGAGTTAGAATATAAAGGAAGAAAAACGAAAGCAAGATTTTATGCGGAATTAGAACCAAAAAGGACTGCAGGAATCAAAATTATTGATACTAACTTTATCAGAGCTCCATTTTGGGAGAAAGCTGATGATAATTATATAGTAGTTACAAATAATGTTCAAAACGAAGGAAATAAAACAAGCAGACCTATAATAAGAATTGAAAAAGGTTCAAGTGATAGTATTGAATTAACTTTAGGTGGTGTTAGGTTTAAATATACGTTTAGCGAAAATGATACTTATGTAGAAATAGATTGTGAAGAAAAAACAGTTGTATATGAAGGCCTTAATAGAAGCAGAAATCTTGAAATAGGATACAAATACCCAAAATTAGAAGTAGGAAACAATGCAATCGTAATACATAGTGGCTCAGCTACTGTCAAAATAAAAAGAAAGGACAGATGGCTATGATTAAAATATTTAATGCAACTGATACAGATTTTAAAACAGCAGGAAACATTATTATTAATCCTTTATATTGTCATGAAATTAAGAAAAAGTCTTTAAATGGATGGTATATTGAAGTAGAAATCCCAATTAAATATAAAGAGTATATAGAAGCCGATAAGCTGTGTGTAGTAAAAACAAAATCTAAATTAAAACCACAAGCATTTAGAATAAATGATAGCATAACATATACGAATAGAAAAATAAAATTCACAGCTGAACATGTAATGTTTGATAGTAGAAGATATGTACTTTTAGATGTAAGACCAACTAATTTAAATGGCCAGAATGGGTTAAAATATGTTAATGAAAGGACTGATAAAACCAGTCCTTTTTCTATTGACTCAAATGTTGAAAACGTAAGTACAGCATATTTCATAAGAAAGACTTTATTAGAATCTTGGCAAGTATTTGAAGAACGATGGGGAGGAGTATTTGAAGCAGACAACTGGGATATTAGTTTTAAACAAAGCATAGGAAAAGATAATGGCGAAACTATTGTTTACGGTAAAAATATGCAGGGATTTGAGATCTTTGAGGACTGGTCTAATGTATGCACAAAAATTTTACCAGTTGGATATGATGGACTTTTATTGCCCGAAATATATTTAGAAAGCGAAACACAATACGAAATATCGTATACAAAAATAGTAGATTTTCAAACAGATTTAGAAGCAGAAGAACAAACAGAAACTAATTTATTGTTAGAGTTAAGAAACAATGCAAGCAAATATTTAGAAGAAAATTGTGTTCCTAAAGTTAGTTATACAGTAAATTCAAATGTAAATAATGATTTAGAAATTGGGGACACAATAAAAGTTTTACATCCTTTTGTAAATATTTTTACAGAGGTTTTAGAGTATGAATATGATTTGATTTCTGAAAAAGTGAAGTCATTGACTTTTGGAAATTACACAAGAGATGTCAAAATAAAATTTAACAATATAAAAAATACTATTGAAACAATTAAACAAACAGTATCAAAACAAGAGATAACTATAAAAAAACAAACAAATTTGATTAATTCTCTAAATAAAAATGGATATGTTTATATAGATGATAATGAAATTTTAATACTAGATAAACTTCCGAAAGAACAGGCTAAAAATGTCTGGAGGTTTGGATTAGGAGGTATAGGATTTAGTTCAAAAGGATATGAAGGACCTTTTGAAACAGCTATTACAATGGATGGGCAAATAAATGCTAAATTTATTACAACAGGGACAATGGCTGTAGCAAGAATAGAGGGTTTGGCTAACTTTATAACTGAAACGAGTTCGTCAATAACCAAAATTGAATTAGAACAAGGAAGAATAACCAGTAAAGTATCATCAGTAGAGCAATCAGTAGAGAACATAACAAAAATAGAAGGTACAGCAGAAGGAAAGAACATATATATAGATGATGCATCTGCGGAACCATTAATAGATATAATGCTAGAGGGCGAGAGCCAACAGGCAGCAAGCCCTAGCCCAGATAATCTAAGCAAAATAGAGAATTTGGAGGGAAAGAACAAAGTTAAAGAAATAAATTGGAAACAGATGCCAAGTATATCAACAGGAGCAACTATAACAAATGTAAACGGATATGGAACAGATTATATTGACGTTGATAATACAAAACAATACATTTTTAGTTATCTTGGAACATCAGGTTCTAAATATATTGTATATTATGATAAAGACAAAAACTTTTTAGGATATGATACTGAAATACAAATAAATAACTTTGCAAAATGGAATGAAACAGGATATGTACGTTTAAGAATAGATTGTCCTCAAGGTTCTGTAACAGCCTTTCAGTTAGAAGAAGGCACAGTAGCAACAGGTTACGTACCATATAATTCTCTAGAGATAAAAGATGTAGGAAAGAATCTATATGCAGGAAATGAAATAACAATAAATGGCACATATTCTTCAAATACATCTGTTAATTTAGGCTCAAGATATTTAAGTGAAGGAAATTATACTATTAGTTTGACTAATAGTTTACCAAACAATAGTTATATATATTTAGGTGCGAATGGTTCAATAGCAACGGCTATAAGAAACAAAGCAACTTTTACATTAACAGAAGAACAAAATGTTCCAATGCGACTAGTTGTTAAAGCTGGAACATATAGCAACTTTACTACGAAGATAATGATAGAAAAAGGCATGGTCGTAACAGACTACGAACCCCACCAACAACAAACAGAATACTTCCCATTATCAGAAAGACAAAAGCTATACAAAAACTCTTATTTGGCAGATGAGGGAATACATCATAAGAGGAAACAAGTCGTGCTGGATGGGACAGAAACAGGTTGGTATACGCTTGCAAACCAAACTGGTACAAACACCTCATATTTCGCTATAGCTAAAAGTGATATGAAAAAGGCGAGCATATTAATTTGTGATAAATTTATAAATCGAGCCACTTGGAATACTGATGAAGAAGCCATTCAAAGTATTATAGATAATTATATAAGATTAAGAATAAATACTAGCAGGGCAAGCACGGTTGCAGAGTTAAAAACTTGGTTATCAAATAACCCTATAACCGTAGAATACGAGCTAGCCGAAGAAGAAATAGTACCTTACACAGAAGAACAGAAAGAAGCGTGGGAGAAATTAAGGCATTTTACATTATTTAAAGGTATTAACAATATAACAAGTACAGCAAATGCGAAAATCACATATGTTAGAGATAATGGGTTAAGCGACACATACGAAACCAAACGAAACGTAAAAGAAAATCACTACACAAAAAGTGAAACAGACTCGAAAATAAGTCAAACAGCAGACTCTATCAAAGAGTCAGTCAAAGCAATAAACGAACAAACACAAGAAAAGCTTGCAACATTGGAGCTAGCCAATCAAAGTTTAGAGTTCGCTACTAAAAGAGTAGGCGGAAACAATCTAATCAGAAATAGTGCAATGATTAATGATAATAATTTTTGGTTAGCACACGCTAAATATCCATATCAAGAGTCAGATACACCACCTGACAATCCTACTGAAGGAGCATACTGGTATTGTACTGCCAATAGTGGAAGTTACATAGAAAATCAAATGTATGTGTACAACAGTGGTTGGCAAGTATCAGAACTGTCAAGAAAATCATTGTTAAGTGCTCAAAACTACTTCGCTTATACAACTTCTAACGAATATTGGGCAAACGGCAAAAATGCTAATGAAAATACACTGAGTGGACGAGTTATTAAGCTTGATGGAAGACAAGACTATACAGTATCACATATATTCAATATCACAGAACCTATTACATTGAATCAAAATGAAAACAAAATGGCAATATCACACTTCATAAAAAACAGTATAGTACAAGGAAATGTCTGCGTAGGACTAATGTTCCTTAATGAGGCAGATTTTACAGAAGTAGAAAAACCTTACTCATTGTATGAGCCTGGTATTATACTGACACCAGATGATTTAAAAGATTTAACTAAAATAGAGCAAATAATCGAAATACCTAAGAAATCAGATTTTATTCCTGTAGTTGTAAGTAACACAGCACCTACAGATACAACTAAGAATTGGTTAGATACAACGATATACTTAGTTAAAAAATATAACTCGCAAACATCACAGTGGGAAATATTAGATACAAAAATGTCATTATATAACGAGAGTTCAAGAGAAGTTTGGACTTATAGATATTTCTACGGATTCTATTATCAAACGCCAATAATATACGATACAGCAGAAATCAAGAGTTGTTATGTGGCATTAACATTTTATCCTGCATTCGCAGTTTACACAGGAAATGTAGAGCCTACGCCTTACAAAGGGCTATATTGGAATAATAAAACAACAAATTTAGTTAAGAGAGCAAAATACGATGGTACCACCTTTGTAGAGTGGGAAACACTTGATATTCCAAGTAGTTTATTACCAACTGGTGCTAGTTTAGGTGTTGAACTATTTGATTACATAGTACCAATAAAAGGATTCGTTGAAATTGCTGATTTAAAGCTTGAATATAACACTATGTGTACTCAATGGACTCAATTTCCTGGGGAAGTTTATGGCAAGAATTATAAAATGGACGAAAAAGGATTTTGGATCCAAGCAAATCAAAATACTATGTTTATAGATGAGGACGAAATCCTGGCGACATATAAAGGAATAAATATATTTCAAATTAATAAAGACTTAGCATATTTCTACAAAATACAAGCAACAGATAGTATAGAAGTAGGAAATTATTTCTTGAAAACTCAACAAATTAATTCAAAGAATATGCTGTTACTTTATTAAAAAGGGGGATCATATGGCAGTATCAAGTAATATATCAATAACACAAAACTCACAGAATATAGCAAACAATAAAACTAATATAACTGTTAGAGTACAAGTAACAACAACGGGAGGCTCATATAATGGATATTCTAAACCAGGTACTTGTACAATAGACGGAACACCATACGATTTTAGTCATAATATACCTCAAAATTCAACCACAACAATCTTTGAAAAGACATTAGACGTAACACACAATAATCAAGGAGAGAAAACCGTTTATGCTAGTTTCTCGTTTCAAACAGGTATATCAGCAGGAACAATAACTGGGTCAACATCCAAGAAATTAACGACAATTCCTAGAACTTCCGAAGTAAGTTTAAGTAAAAAGAATTTCAATATTGGCGAAACTATAACAATATATACTAACCGAAAAAGTGCTAGTTTCACGCATACAGCAGTCATCAAATTTAATGGGCAGACAGTTAGAACACAAACAGGAATAGATGCTTCATATAGTTGGAATACAAATGAATTATTTGCTAAAATTCCAAATCAAAATCAGGCTAATGGTACAGTGGAACTTACAACTTATAGTGGTGGTACTAGAATAGGAACAAGTACAGTTAATTTTACAGGCTATGTAGTAAATAGCGACCCAGTGTTTAATAGTTTCGATTGCGAAGATACAAACACTGTGACTAAAACTTTAACGGGAAGTAATCAAAAGTACATACGAAAATATAGTAATTTAAAAGTAACAATAACAAGTGCAAATAAGATGACTACCAAGAACAGTGCTACACCTAAATATTACAATATTGTGGTTGGCAATAAAATCGAAAAATTAGATTATTCAACATCAGAAATTTCAAAGACTATAAATAATATGGACGACAATACAGTAACAGTTTTTGCCGTTGATAGTAGAGGAAATCAAAAAGACAAAACAAAAGCATTAGATATTGTTGAATATTCCGAAACTGTTTTACAAAGTGTTAAAATTGAAAGAAAAGAAGGTGTAGGGGAAACAGTCTTAATAAGTTTATCTGGCAAATATGCAAATATTAATTTTGGAGCCAAAACCAACACAGTCAAAAGCATTCAATTTCGAAAAAAGAGCAAGACAGAGACCGAATTTGGCAGTTGGGTTGAAATAAAGCAATTGGTTACAATAAACACTGAAAACGGCATATTTAGCTGTGACTCAAAAGAAATTACAGGACAAACTTTCACTCTAGGTACAGAGTATGATATAGAAGTTCAAGTTAAAGATGAATTGAGTTCAGACACAGAACCAGTATCTCTTAATAGTGGAAAAGTGCTACTTTCAGCACTAAAGAATAAAGGAATTAGCGTTGGGGGAATATATGATGAAAATTTAGGAGGACCATTACAACTAGACAAGAAGAACGTTATAGATTGGATAAATGGTAAGCAAGATAAAATCATTCAAAAAGTTTTATGGAGTGGGATTCAATATATGACAGCAGACCACACAATAACTTTATCCGAACCAATCTCTCAACAAACAAGTGGTATTGTACTAATTTTTAGTGCTTATGATAGCGGGGCTAAACCGTATAATTTTCATTGCTTTTTTGTTCCAAAACAATTTGTATCGTTATACAACGGTAAAGGTATGTATTTCTCTTTAGTAGACTTTGACCCTGCTAACGATGCAAGAAAATATTTGTACATAAAAGACACTACTATTCAAGGTAATGCGAACAATGGAGGCGTACATCATAATCTTAATAATTCAAAGTTTGTTTTAAGGGAAGTAATTGGAGTATAACTGCCATTTATGAGTAGGAGGTGAGAAGATGCAAGATAACACAATAATGCTAATTATGGGTTTTATAACAACGATGATTCCGATATTTACGGTAATTGTAAAACTAAACAATACAATAACAAAATTAAATGTTACAATTCAGGTTCTATCGGACCAAATGCATAAAGGCCAAGAAGATAGAAATAAGATACATAATCAGCTTAATAATCATGAAACAAGAATATCAATTTTAGAAAATGAAAGGAGGGAAAGATAAATGGATTTATCAGTATTAACACAATATTTAAGTATAGTAGTTGTTGGAATATGCCTTTGTGTAGGTTTTGTTATAAAAAATAGTCTTGATTTTATACCAAACAAGTACATACCATTAATCATGCTAATATTAGGTTTAGTAATTAATGTATTAATGAACCTAAATGGGATAAATGCAGAAGTAATACTAACGGGAATGTTTAGTGGACTAGCTTCTACAGGTCTATACGAAATGTTTAAAAATTTAATATACAAGGAGGGAAAATAATGAAAATAATAGAAAATAATTTTAAGTTTGGTACAATGGATATAAGAAATACAACAGAGCAAATCGTGTGTCACCATAGTGGAGTAACTGTTTTACAAAGTGTAGAAGTAATACATAATTATCATAAAAATACAAAAGGTTGGGCAGGAATTGGGTATCATTTTTATGTTAGAAAAGACGGTTCTATATATAGAGGACGTCCAGAGAATACAGTAGGTGCACATGCGGTAGGAGCAAACTACAATTCAATAGGTATTTGTTTTGAAGGAAACTTTTCAAAGGAAAAGATGTCAGAGGAACAATTGAATGCTGGTAAAGAGTTAATTGCATATTTAAAAGAAAAGTATAATATATCTAAAATAGTAGGGCATAGAGATATAGACAACTCTGAATGTCCAGGCAATAATTTTCCAATGGACGAAATAAGGAGTGGCAAAGTTGGATCTCCAAATAATTCAAAAGAAGAAATAGTAAAATCCTTACAGAAAGCGTTAAATAAAGATTACAATTGTGGCTTAGATGTAGATGGAATAATAGGACCGCTAACAACAAAAGCAGTAAACAACAATATGGTAAGAAACTTTACTGTAGGAGAATTTGCAAAATGGGTTCAAGAAAGATTAATCGCAAAAGGATATAGTTTAAACGAATTTGGAGTAGACGGCAGATATGGAGACGAAAGTGAGAAAAAAGTAAAGGAGTTCCAATCAAATTGTGACATAGATGTTGATGGAATTGTAGGAATAAATACAGTCAATAGATTAATATAGAAAAAGGCTAGACATTAAGTTGTCTAGCTATTTTTTTTGCCATTTTGAGGTAATATAATTACTCTAATCAAAAATAAAAAAGGCTTAAAAACGATTGTGGAGGGTCGATTTTTGAGCGAAAATTGAGAAAAAAATAGTTGTTGCAATTTATAATGCAGTGTAATATAATATAAAAAAATAGATTGAAGGGAGGAATTGTTATGGACCATGAAAGCAATATAGTACATGATTCTTATTTTTTAATTAGTTTGTTTAAACAAGAACATAGAGAAGTTACGCAATTACAGATACAGAAATTAATGTATTTTTTTGAGGCTTATTATATGAACGTTAAAAATACAAATAAATTATATGATTGTAATTTCAATGCATGGATGTTTGGTCCAGTTGCAATTCCACTGTACAAAGAATATAAAAATTTTGGTGAATTTCCAATTAACCTAACAGAAGAAAAAGTTAACATAGGAGAACAAATAGATAAATGTAAAAAAGATTTATTGCAAGAATTGTATAGTGTTTTTGGGAAATTAAGTGCAAATCAATTAGTAAACTTAACACATCAAGTAGGATCACCTTGGTACAAAAAGTGGGAAGAAAATAATAGAAGAGTAGTTTATGGACCAGCTAGTTATATCGATAAAGAGCAAACCAAAAAGTGGTTTAAGGAGAATTTTATAGTAGATGAAACTTAAACTGCCAAAAGTAGAAGAACAAAGCACGGAAACAACTAGTACGATTCTAGAAATGAATGCCAATATAAAAGCAATATTGGGCGAGATAATTAAAATGCAATCAGAAGTGATAACTGACAAAAATGAAAAAGAAATAAAAGAAATAATAGGAAAAGCAGATTTAATAATTACAGAGTGTCATTCAACGAGAAAATTTCAAATACAGAAAAATGCTAAATTTAATAGATTAGTATATGAATATCAAAGACTAAATTTAAAATATGAATCTTATCAAATTAGTAAAAAAATAAAGAAAACAATGAATAGAGCAGCAATGCTAGAAAAGGAATCTGCAAATAGAGCAAAGCAATTAGAAGATATAAAAAATGAACAGAAAAGTATTATTACAACAATAATATCAATTGTTCTAGCAATATCAATTATACCAACTGCTATAGCAGGGATAGAACATATTGACGGTAATTATATATTGCCATTTTTAGCAAGCATTATAACGTTTGGATTAGTTATGATTGGCTATACTTATTCTCTGTATCAAGAAAAATTCAAAAAGAGAATTATAATTTTTCTGGTTTTCTTTGGTATTATAACTGGAGGTCTTTGGTATTTAGCTTTCAATTTTGATATAAGTGTAACTCAAAAAATTGAACAAAATGTTGTTATTAATAATGATGTAGAATAAGAAAAACAGCTAGTTATTAGCTGTTTTTTATTACTTAAAAGTCCCCTCTACATTTAACAATAAATCAATAATCTGTGATGTTTCATATACCTCTTTACTATCTAATCCAAAAACTTCAATTCTGCGGTACATTTCTTCTCTTAACTCTTCAACGTCCAATTCTGAATAGAATAATTTTTTGATATTAACATTAAGTACGTTAGCAATAGACTCTAATACATGTAGAGTCGGGTTCATTCTTTTATTATTTTCTAATAATATTAAATATGGCTTAGATATGCCAGCTAATTTAGCTAATTTATATCTCGATAATCCTTTTTTTTCTCTTAACTGCTTAATTACGAATACAATCATAAAATTACTCCTAAAGTTATTATCCCAATATTGTAATATGATTATTCAAAAAAAGAAACGAGTAACTGCCAGTTACCCATTTTGTCGAAACTTGCGGTCGATTTAGTTTGACAAAATTCGACAGCGCTTATATAATATTAATCAATAAAAGAAACGCGTTTCTCCCAAGAGAGGAGAATTTAAATGGAAAAATTAATTGTAGAAAATTTATGTGATAAATATGGGAAGAGTAGAAGCTTGATTGAATTAATGTTGAAAATTTCAGTTAATGACGGATATAATTTAAATGAATCAACAAGTTTAATAAATGAATTTTATAAAAATAAAGTATGCAATAAAGTATGCAATAGAAAAATATTTTAAAATATTATGAGATATTTTAAGCCCGATAAATAGCCAAAATCAGTAGGTGGAATATTGAGAAATATTGTTAGATATATACTGTTTTGACCATCCGCACCAAGACAAGTTTTCGTCGAACTTTTTGAAAGTCTTGATATAACTTAATTCCAAGACAACAAAAATTTTGATGAACACAAAAATCTTAAACCGTTTCAAAAGAAACGGTCTTTTTTTGACCCAAAATA
>ERZ1106954.316-NODE-316-length-42588-cov-6.209226_pt1 | contig 42588 bp, 38 predicted proteins | sample MGYA00403678_ERZ1106954 | MGnify/ENA primary metagenome ERZ1106954 (study PRJEB35170, sample SAMEA104062445) | human gut metagenome | biome: human gut; feature: human-associated habitat; material: faeces | place: Denmark | collected 2012-08-20 ... | reverse complement strand
CCCATTTTTCCCGTAAGTATTCTGAGGGGCGCTCTATATTATTCCCATTTACGCTAGGAAAAAGCATGTCAAAATACACGCCTTCTTCTCCGCACATGTCCGCTTTCCGCATCTCGTCCCTTTGCTCCTCTGTCAGTGCGGGCATTGGATGATGTTGCGTTACGAGCTTTCTCCATCTTTTAATTGGATCAGCACCACCATTTTTGGTAAGAGATTCCAAATTATAATATCTATCTTTTTTCGCGAAATCAGTAAGAAAATTCAGAATATCTTCTAGCTCATCCAAGGGAATGTCAACTCTTCTTGAAGAAATTCCTTCTGAGAAAGATTCTTCAATATTTTGAACTTTCCTATACAAATTTGTAAGCGAATGTCCAAGTTTGGATAGCTCACCACCTTTTAAGAATTCGCCTTTCTCATAGAATCTTTGAGAATCTAACACTAATTTGCAGATTCTCTCCATAGCAATGGTGACATTGAAAAATCCTGCATAGTACAAATCCTGCCTATTAAAATCGGCATGAGACAATGCCTTGATACCCACTTCAAGCATACCGGCGGCAGTACAAGCTTCACGACAAAGAGCAAGCCAACACTTATCTGTACCTTCATGTTCAACAAACACTGGTGGTCTCTTTTCGCTTGCCGCCATCAACAATTCTCCTTTAATGGGTGGGTGGGCCAGGTCCAGGTGGAGACGTCTTTGCGTTTCTTTTCGATGGAGGTGATGGCGCGTAGGGCTTTGCCCATGCGCAGGTAATTGACGAGCACACCATCGTCCAGATCCATCTCAAGGTTGCGCGTGGCCAACGGATATAGGGTCTGGTCCTCGTAGTCCTTGCATTCGACGACAGCCTTGCGCAGCTTCGCCGCCATCTTCTGGTCCTTTGTACGGTCGGATTGTTCCAGACCGTCGGCGATGTCCGAAATTCTGCCGACATAGTCACGCAGATAGTTCAGCACCACGTTCGTGGTGGTCGGCGTGTACCTGTGCAGGTAAATGAGCGCCTTGAACGAACCCTTCTTGCTGGGCTGGCTGGAATACTGCCAGTAGATGGGTCTATTCGAATACATCTTCACATGGTCGTCGTAGAAGTCGTTCACGAAATACGAACGCAGATCCTTGCCGAGCACACGCTCGATGTATGCAAGGTTCTCCTTCAGATGATCCTCACCGAACGCGACCGCAAGGAAGCGGCGGAACCGGGTGACGATGTCGTCCTCGAAACAGTCCGTCTCTACCATCGGAATCACGTTGTCCTCATCCGGTTCGAACGACGGATTCGAAACCTGCGCATGATAGTCGTCGAGCGTCTCGCCCTGCGAGGCGAGAATCAGCCCCGTCTTGTCAAGCGAATACCTACCGAACATGCAGCCCACCGCATACGAGATGAGCTCCTTGACCACATCTTGGGCGAACTTCTCATCGCGCACTTCCGGAGTGTCTTTCGGATATGTAAATGCGACATTACGCTTCAGCGACACACGTTCCAACGGAACATCGCACGGAACATCATCGCGCACGCCGTATGCGTCCGCCACCAGTTCGTTGTTACGGATCTCACGCTGGCGCTGTTCCTCGGACACGCGATCCCAATACCCACGCAGGTTCGACAGCGCTTCCTCAAGCGAATCGCCTGGCTGCATGCCCTGATCAGAATCAAGTAACGCAAACTTCTGGAAATCCCATGATGTTTCAAATGAGTCCCAATCTGTTTTAGCAATACTAATCAAATCAGATAAAACCGGATTATCTCTATTTGATAACTTATCTGTATATGGAATTCTCCCAAGCTGTCCAGCTTCAAAGTTAAGAGTTGGAGATAAAGCAGTCAGTAAACATAAAACAAGAGAAGAATTTCCTAGCGAAAGCAACGGTTTTAAGAGTTCATCATTCGTGGGAAATATGGAACAACCAGCTACATCAAATACAAATCCCCTCGGGAATAACCTAAATGCTGGTGAACCCGAAGATACCTTTGACCATGAAATACTAGGTTTGAAATATAAATGCGGGCTATTGGGCCTTGAACCCTTAAGAGATTTCATACGTTCACGGCCTTTTTTATCATAGCGAATAATGGTTTCCATGTTCCCGTACCATTTACGGAAATAGCCCCCTTTATTGTAAGGGAACCATTTTTTCCTTCGGGAGTCGACTTCGTCTCTATCGGGACAATTAAAATCAATATCCGAAAAACTAGTCTCAAACCATTCTCTTAACATTGATTCATTATTGCCAGTTGACATACCATTTTTGAGTTGAGAATATTTATCAATTGGAGTATTCCCCTCAAAGATATGAATCAATTTCTTATCCAACCAATAGACGATTGGCGAGCCGGGGATTTGCGCGAATTCACGCTGGTCCACTTCGAAGAAGTGCTTGCGCATGTCCGAATACGCGGATTGCTCATTATTATGCGCATCGATGATTTCCAATGCGCGTGGGCCTTGTTGTTTCGCTCCAACGAAATCACTAAGCCTGACGAACGAACTTTTCCCGCCATTGAAGCCCTTCTCCAAGGTGAAAGTGCAGATCGGCACGGTGGCGCCTTCGAAACCGGAATATTCCAGTTGAATCAGCGAACTGACATGTTCCTTCTGGATGATATGGTGGCGCATCTGCTCGTAGGATGATATGAACATCCACACGTACGGGGTCATGAAGCCAAGTTGGCCGTGTTCGGGAACCATGTCAAGTAGTCGGTAGATGAATGCCGCGAAGAGGTCGGCTTTGCCGTCCTTGTAATGGTCCTGCACGAACTTTTTGAGCTCGTCGCTCATGTTCTTCGCGCCCATGTATGGCGGGTTCGCCACCACCGCCGCGTATCTGCGCGACAGGCAGACGGCTTGGTCGAACACGTCCTTGACGCGATCCTCCAGCAACAGGTCGAACGGGGTTACCTCGCTCCAATTCTCAAGCATGCTGTCGGCAAGCCTGGCAAGCTCGGTTGGCAGCTGGATGAGCGAACCGTACACGTCCGCCTTCTCGAACGTGTTCCATACCGCGGCGTCCAAATCCGCTTCGCAAGAACGGTTCAGTTCCGTGACCTCGTCATCCGTGAAGCGGATGGGAGCGATGCGTTGGATATGCGGTTCCACGCGTTTGCGGAAGAACCTGCGCGAACGGGAACGGGCCTTCATGGTCAACGCGAACGAGGCGAGGTCCGCCGCGCGCTCGTCGATTTCCATGCCGTACAGGTTGTGTTCGAGGATCAGGCCGGGAATATCGCCCGGCGCGTAGCCTTCTTCCTCATAGATCTCGTACAGCAGATCGAACGCGTATGTGAGCATGTGGCCGGAACCGCATGCCGGATCGCAGACGGTCAGATCCTCCGGGGTCCGGATTTCGAGGATATCCTCATTGCCCGCGGAATCCTCATCGGAAGGTTGGATGTAGTATTCCCAGTTCCTGTACAGTTGGCTGTCGGGATGGGATTGCATCCAGAGTCTGCCAACCGTGTTCTGCACGAGGTAGCGCACGATCCAGTCGGGGGTGAACAGCTGGGTGGCGGCGGGGATTTCATCGGCACCGGCCTTATGGTTCTTCTTGAACCCGTCCATCACCTCGGTTTTACGTTCCGAGATGTAGTACTGGTACAGCCAGCCGATGATCTCCACGTTGCCGGATGGGTCGTCCGCGCCGCAATCCTCCGGGGTCATGGCCTCGACCGCGTTGCGGACCACGGAACCGTCGGCGAGCAGGTCTGCGGGCATGAGCATCTCGTCGACCTTGCCTTGATTGCCGCCGATCCTGTCGAACATGGACGGCAGAATGCCGCTCCAATACCTGCATTCCGACTGCAACAGCAGTCCGTACGCGCGTCCCTGCGGGTCGTCCGCCTGGATGGATCCGTTGAACAGGCCCTCGATCTCGTCCTTGGCACGTTGGTTCACTCGCTGTTCGAACACCGTGCTTTCATCGTATTCGCCACGTTTCGCGGCGGCGAGCACTTCAGGAAGCGCGTTCGTGCTGGTCATATCCGCCGGGGACACCACCGGCGTTCTGGTGAATCCATGCACGTCCATGTAACGGAATGCGACGATGCGGTTGAACCACCGGTACGCGTACCGTTCCACCACATGCCTTCGTCCCTGCTCGCCGCCGCCGGCATGGCGGATCTCATTCTCCAAATACTCGAACGCAGCCGGCTGGTCCACGCGTGCGGCGGAATCCGAAGCCAATACGGCGTCGAGGCGCGCTCCGACCGCGTTCACCAATTGGCGTCGCGCGTCCGTGGCGAATTTCTGCAGCTTCGACGTGTTCATAGCAGGATCTTCTTTCCGTTTTCGATGGCGGCCATAAGCTCACGACGGTACGCGTCGAGGAAATCGTCCACATCGTCGGCGGTTTCCAGCGAGTCCTTGATGCGAGGCGGCTCGATTTTGCTCAGGGACACCGCCATGCGCACGGGTGCGGACGTCTGCTGTGGTTCGGGAGCGTGCGCTTCCGCGGCCTCTCCCGTCGGAGTGGTTGATTCCACGGCAGGCTTCGGTTTGGGCTTCGATCCGGCAAGCATGTTGATCAGCCGAGGATAGGTGTCGGAGTCCAGTTCATCCGTGATTCTGCCCATGGCGAGGATCAACGATGTGGTGCGGATGCGTTCCTCGATCCGATCCATCGTGGCCAAGGCTTCCGCCTGGGCCTGCGCGGTCGCATCCCGGTATTCGTCGGATGCTTCGATCCTGGCTCTGATTCCCTTGGCCTTTCCGAGGGCTTTCTCACGTTCCGTTTGGACTATGGAGTCCATCTGGCCGCGAAGCGTGTCCACGGTCTTTTTGAGCGTGCTGGCCTTGGATCCGCGGAAGATGTTCGAATCGTCTGCGAGTCGTTTCGCCTCCCGGTATGCTTCCGCCACGGATTGCGAGGCGCAGGAGGCGATGTTCGCCTCATTGTCCTTCAGCCATTGCCGCGATGTCTCCAACACCTGCAATTGGGAGCCGTTGAGGAAGGACACGATTGGATCGATCACTTCCTCCTTGAGGTCGAGCAGTTCCTCGGAGCCGTTATCCGTGTCCTCTCCGGTGAAATCGCCGAGGAGCCAATCCGTGGCCATGCCGGCGTCGAACCTGATCTTTTCGATGGGTTCGTCAAGCTGCGCCGTGAAATCGAGCTTCGCGTTGTTCGTACGGAGTCGGGTCAGCTCGTCGGCGTAGTTCTTCAGCCGGTCGCATACAAGCTGAGCCAGGTCCGAAGCCGATGTCGGTTGCTCTCCGGCTGAGATGTTGAGAAAATCCTTTGCGAAATCACGAAGCGCGGAGACTTTCCTCGCATCGAATCGACGCGGCAGGTCAACCAGGATTCCACCATGACGTTTCGTCTCGCGCAGCAGGCTGGCGGCTTCCGTGCGCTGTATAGGCTTGCCGTCAAGACTCAAGGTGATGCGTTCGGTGCCGAACAGGTGTCCGACGCATGCCAGAATCGCGGCGTATGGCCAGCCATAGGGGCTCTTGTCGTATTGTTCCAGAATGTCGTCAAGATTGATGGCGCGCTTCTTGTTCTTTTCACGGCTGATGTAGCTGTATACGTCGTCGGCGGGCGCTTCGATCATGTTCGCCGTGCCGTTGGTCCCGTCCAGAGTGGATTCTCTGTTTTGTGAGGCGTCCATGATGATGCGTGCGAGGTCGGCTTCCGTATAGGACACTCCGCCGAGCAACTTGAAATCGGGGTAGTACCGGCCGATCAGCACGTTAAGTCCTTCAGCCACGTGGGCGCGCACTTCGGTGGATTTGACCTCCACAGGCTCGCCGTTGTAATAGAACACGCCATCGGCCGCGGCCTTCTTGACGCGTTCGCGCAAATCATCGCGAAGCTTCTCGTTGGCTGTCACCTTACGCGAGATGATCTGCTGGCGTACCTCGGATTGGCTCTTGCGGTCGGTGCGCAGCAAATAGGTGTCGGTCTTCGTGTAGTTGCGTATGTCGTCCGCAAGCCGACCGTCACGTGTATCCAGCACCAGCGTGATGGTATCGCGGTTTCCCCAATCCTTCCGGACTGCGTCTTTCCGTTCCTGCTCGTTGGCCGATGTGACCACGTCCAGCCAGATCGGCTGCTGCTTGCCCTGCGGTACTTGGTCGATTTTCAGACCGTATTGGAATGGCGCCTTCTGCGGGCCGTACATGACGGCGGTCTTGCCTCCGAGCACGTCGTTGAGCAGGATGTCCTTGAACAGTTCGGTCTCCTTGCTGGGGTCGACGTCCGTGTTCTTGATCTCCTGCTCGATGTCCTGTTCCTCGTTGGTCAGGTAGTTGTAGGTATCGCCGACGCGCTGCACGTACATGTCGTGCTCCAGCGCGTCCAGGGCTTTTTTGATGTCGGCTTCGAACGCGATCACGTCCATGCCGAATCGGTCGGTCAGCAGGATGCGCAGGTTGTGCACCGTCGCGGGGAATCCGTCGACGTGCTTGACGAGCAGCAGGACCTTCAGCAGACGAACGCCCAGGTCGCGCACGTCCGAGGTCAGTCGTTTCTCGGCGTCCTTGATGCGGTAGTTCGAAGTGGATTGGATGGCGTCGGCGATGCCGTCGTACAGTCTGTCGAACGGCACCAGCGCGCCGACCGTCTCATCCTTGCTGTCGCGCAGGGCGCTGCTGACGGTGGACAGCATGGAACGTTCGCCCACGGAGGAGTGGCGTCCGTCGAACATGCCGAAACGGCTCATCCCGCGCAACGTGTCCTGGAACAGGCCGAACTCGTAGTTCACGAACGGGTAGGAGGCTATGAAATCGTTCTTGTCGAACATCCTGCCGTTGACGGAGAACCGTTTCGTCTCGCCCGTGAACTCGAACATGGTGCGCAGGTTGTTCCCCTGCTCGTTCCACAAATCGTCCATCAGCGTCCCGTATTCGGGTTTCTTGGTGAGCAGACGTTTCTGGATGACCTCCACCACATCGGCGCTGTTGAGTTTGAGCCTGATGGAGAAACGACCCTGGATCTTCGAGAAGTCGTAGCTCTGCTGCCTGGTGCGGTCGCCGACGATGGAGTCCATGTCCTCCTGCGAGGTGACCACCACCCACGCGCGGCCGTTGGTCTTGACGGCGAGGTCCTCGGCGATGGACTGCAGGGACAGCATGAGTTCCCTTTTCTCTCCGATGAACTGTCCGACCTCGTCCACGAGGAACAGGATGCGGTGGTTCGGCTCCTGGTGGGTCAGCCATTCGTTCACGTCGTCGGCGAAATCGCCGACCGTCATCGTGTACGTGTCCTCGTAGCGTTTCATGATGCTGTCCTGGACCGGCTTGCCGGTCGCCGCGGCATACGCCTCGCTGATTTCGGTGTCCCACAGGATCGATGCGTCCCGGCTGGAGTCCCAGGTTTCGCCGGAGGCTTGTTCGAAATGCCTTTTGAACTCGTCGAGAAGCCCGTTGCGGTCAAGGTCCCGCTCGAATTTGGCGACGTAGGGGCTTTTGCCGAAATAGCCTCGGGCTTCGTCGAACACGCGGACGAACGCGTACAGCAGCGCATCGTCGGCGTTCGACTTGTCGGCCTTCTGGTCGATGTTGAACAGGATCGACGTGGCCGGAATGGACAGGGTCCTCTCCAACTGTCCCGCGAGCATCAGATCGTCCTGCTCCTCCGCTTTTGAGACGAACGTGCGGACGATCTGCTCCCGGCCCATGGTGGGTTTCGTGTCGTCGCCCTTGTCCACAAGCTGCGCGGGCACGTTGCCGAGGATGTGGGAGAGCATCTTCAGCAGGTGCGATTTACCGGATCCGAAGAAGCCGGAGATCCATGCCCCGTTCTGCTCGTGGTTCGACTGATCGTTGTACGAGTCGAAGAACTTGTCAAGGTTTCTGCGGATCTCGTCGGTGAGCACGTATTCGCTGACCTCGGTGTCGAGTTCCTTCTCGTCGTTGGCCTTGATCACTCCGTTGACGCTCTGCTCGATGTCCTTGTTGAACAGTTCCTTGAAACTGACTCCGTTTTGCCCGCTCATGATTGCTTTCCCTCCTCGAAAATCTGTATCTCTCCTGCTGTTGGATGGTCCGTCATGCCCGGACGCTCATCTCGCGCAGGCTTCTCGCACGGTAGTAGTTGTCTCCTGGCAGACGGCCGAACAGCGACATGGTGGAGCCGGCGACCGCGCTTCTCGTGAACGTGCCGGGATAGAACAGCACTAATGGGTGCTCGAGGTCGTCGATGCGCCCCTGCAGCGAGTTGAGCAACGCGTGCGCGCGGATGTATGGGTACACCTTGCCCGCCCCGGTGATGAATATGATGTCGGCCTTGCCTTCCGCCTTGGCCTGTTCGTAACGGTCCCGGATGAAATCAGGAAGCTTGCTCGTGTCCCCCGCAATCATGGTGTCGAGCAGGCTGAGGAACTTGTCCGTCCTCGTGTCCGCCGAGACGATCGTGTGGCGGCTTTCCTCGATGCCGAGCACGCGGTCGAGCAGCTTCCTCTCATCGATGATTTCCAACGCCACGTCGTACAAATCGATCGCAAGCACCTGGGGCGCGTAGCCGCCGTCGGCCGGAGTCATGGTCTCAAGCTGGGTTTTCAGGAGCCTGATGTGGTCGGCGACCTCGAGCTCCTGTTCAGCGGGATAGTCATAGATATAGTAGGGCTGTTCGCCGGCGAGACCGCTGCTGGTGCGGAAACGTCGGGACGCCATGATCTCCCGCAAACGCGCGAATTCGGCATCGATGTCGCGGTGTCCGTTCTCCGAATCGACACCGTCGATGGAACCGGTCATGCTCTCTCCTCCACCCCATGTCCGTAACGTCGGCGACCGGTCACAGCGATGTTTCGCGCATAGGAAGATACGCGAACGAATCCGGCCTCTTCTTAAGCATATCCGCCAACACGCGGCTAGGGGTGCAGCTCAGAATCGTGTTGTGGTTTTTTCGCGTTCCGCCGGCGTCCGTACGTAGCAGATGCGCTTCGCTCATCGCCTTGAACAGGTTCCCGCGCAGCTTCTTCGCGGTGAGTTCGCTGAGCTGATCGATTTCCGGATGCCAGGTGGCCCTGTCCGCCATGAATCGAGCGTAGTCCTCGAAATCAAGGGAGATGCGGCCGGTCAGATAATGGGCTTTGAGGACATCATGCGCGAATTCGCCAACGATGGCGTAATACCGGCACATCGCGATCCACATGAGCGTCTCACGATCGGATGTCGGCGCGTCCGCGCCGCTCAGATACGCAAGCTCCTCGGACGTGAGGACGCTCAGGCGTTTGAGGGTCTCCGCGACGATGCGTTTGCTTGCTGCAACCGTGCGGATGGCGAGCACATTCTCCTCGATGGCCTGTGCGCGGATCATGGTGATCGCTTCTCCGATTTCCCTGTTTTCCCTGTTCGGATCGGGTTGGCCGCCATTGTCGGAGACGTGTTTGAGGTACATTTCGGCGAGGGTGCGGCCTTGGGTTGCGAGTAGTCCGCCGACGGTGAAGGAGAGACGGTATCCGTGCTCCCCTTGCGGCGTTTCCATGCCAAACGAACCGGCCATGCGTCCTCCTGTTTTAATCGCAAGAATATTTCAGCATATACTTTGCCGGCTACGTTCCGCGCTTATGCGGCATGTCTTTGGGAAGCGTTTCATCGCACTGCGCCTCTTAAATCCGGCACAGCACAATCGTCAAGGAAGACGGCGGCGGCGTCGTTCAGAAGTAGATTGGCAGCGAAGCTCTGTTTGTTGGCGAGCGCGCGTTATCGCGCACTCGGGCATATCGTTTCGCGCACTATCGCGCACTATCGCGCATTGGAGAGCGAATCGCGTCGTAATCGCGTCTTCGGAAAACGCGCAATGCTCTGCGGAGAAGTCCGAAGAGCATTGCTGTTTGCCAACCGCTGCGGCACAATGCCTGATTTGTCAGCGTTCGGTCATTTCGACGAGGTCCAGTTTGAAAATGCCGTTGTCGGGATTGTATTTGTCCACTGTTGCTTTGATGTGGACGTTCTGTCCTTCGCGCACGAAGGCGGGAATGCCGACCGAACCGTCGTGGAAATCGCTCCAGACGATTCCTTCGAATCTGAAACTAAGGGAATCATAATTCAATTGACATGCCACGAATACCGTCTGCGTCGGATCAGAGTCCATGCCTGTTGCGGCGTCCATCGTTCTCGGCTATGCGGGCGTCGGCGAGGCAAGCATCGAACTTATCCTCAAGACGGTCGAAGAGATTCTGATAGCTGTTGATACTCATAAACATGTAGGATGTCCTGTTCCGTTTGATGATGACGGGCGCACGGTCGCTTTGGGCAGCACCGCGGCGGTGCGTCCGTTGCTGAGCTCGCTGAGTGAACTACGCACCAACTCCATCTCCCTGATGGTATTTGACGGGCCACGACAGGACACCGGGCAGGTACGCGCTTCCGTGGATGCCATGTTCCAAAGTGATGGCGACTGACTTGCCGTGGCCGGACATGTTTCCGCGGATCAGTTTCCGAATGCACGCCTTGCCGCGGAACATGCCGAACATGTCCTCGCAGGAAGCGTATACCGGTCGCTCAATCGACATTCATGCAAACCGGCGATTCCGCCCACAGCGCCATGCGCAAGCGGAATACATCAGGCTTCCCTTTTCGCCTTTCCCAGCCTCCTTGACAGTCTGGTAGCAGGCCGTTCCACGGCAAGATAGAACGCCTCCGCCACCAGAAGGCACAATGCAAACAAAACCACCGGGCGCAATAGACCCTGCACGGGAATGTACGGCACAATCCAGTCGCGGACGGGAAGATGGGTCAGATACAGGCTGAATGAAATGCGCCCCAGCCAACGGACAGGTGGCGTGGAAAGCAGGTCGGATACCACGTTGCAGGTAAGTGCGACCACCACCAATATCAGGCATCCGCACACGGCCAAAGGTTGGGCGACAATACCAGGCAGCAAACCGAAACCGCTTTGGCAAACCAAGACGATGCCACACAGGGCGAGCGGTACGGCAACGACGTCGCGCATCGTCTCGCGCCCGTTGTCCGTAAGCCGTTTCGCCAACGCGACGCCAAGCGCGAACATGGCCATGTGACGCAACGGCGGCCACTGCGTCCACTCCGACAACAGCACGCATGCGAGCGCAATGGGTGCCACGAATCGCATGTCGGTGGCGATGATGACGTATACGGGCAGGGCGAGGCTGAAAAGCAATTCCCAGCACATGCTCCATGATGGCAGGTCGACCATTGCCAATGTGGAACCGTCCACTCTGGTGCCGGCGGTGGTCATTGAAAGCATGTCGAGTTGGGTGAGCAGATTGTGGAGCCAGACTGATGGCGAGGATGTGCTGAACGCGTTTGCGTATTCTTCCGCTTTCCACCCCATATGCATGGCGATTGTGGAGACGATACAGCAGATCCCGATTACCGTGCAGGTGGGGATGGCGAGTCTGGCGATGCGACGCAGCTGGTAGCGAGGCCAGTTGTATGTGTCGATTCCGACGCGTAGCGGAACGATGGAAAGTACAAGTCCGCTGAGAATGAAGAATAGGGTGACGAATTGGGCGCCTGGCAATAGTTGGCGGAGGGTGCCTCCCGTGTAATGGTATGCGACCACTGCCAGGGCCGCGAGTCCTCTGAGCCCGTCCAAAGCGTATATGCGTGTGTCGGAGTCCTTCTCTTTTTCGTTCACGGGTGTACCCTATCACGTGCGCTGGCTGTCATACATCCGCCTACGTGCGTTTGGCGTGCGTTGTTCGGCGTGTGTTCGACAACAGTGCCATCGTCGAACACGACGCCACATAACTTCCATTCGTCTCTCTTCCCCGCCCGACTGTAGTGTCGGATCATATGGAGATCCGCGAATACGACATGATGACGGACGAGGCGCGCGGCATCCGCACGGCGGTGTTCGTCGTGGAGAAGGATTATCGTCCGGAATTCGACGAATGGGATGAGCCGGGCCGAGCCACGCATCTGCTGGCTTTTGGAAACGGCCGCGCCGTGGCGACATGCCGTCTCTACCCTGATCTCGACCATGCCGATCAACCCGGACGTTGGGTGATTGGTCGTTTGGCCGTGGTCGCCGACGAACGTGGCCATGGTATCGGCAAGACGGTGCTGGCCGAGGCGGAACGTCTCATCCGGAAGGCCGGTGGACATGTTGCCGCCGTACACTCCGAAGATAAGAATTTCGCGATGTATGAACATCTTGGCTACCGCATCACCAGCGAGCTTTTCGACAACGGTACGCATGGTTGGCTAGTCAAGGCATTGAACTGAATCCGGAGGAAGCGGCCATCACCTGCGAAAGCGTCCGACACGCGGTATCAGGTGATGGCCGCATATGGCATAATAGACACTTGGCGGAAAACCTCGGGTTTTATCGCCGTTCCCCCATGGTGTAATGGCAGCACACGGGTCTTTGGAACCCTTTGTCTTGGTTCGAGTCCAGGTGGGGGAGCTTGAAATGGGTCCTCGCGGAGAAGCGGGGACCCAAATTCATTTGATCCACATCCATCAACGGCATGACGAACGCGCGCGGTCCGATTGCGCCATGTGACCTTCCCTCATTCTCGTCCGGCTTACGCAGGTAACGCACCCCGGCCGGAGCAGCAAGCTCACGACGGGAAATATCAACTGGAACATTATGTTCCAGTTGATATTCCGAGCCGCCACTGATTGCATCCAAGGTAGAAGAAGTTATTAAATTCTCTACTGGTTCATGGAAGAATGCGGCTGCATTCGCTATGTCAGCAACTGTCCACTCTGATTTCCGGTTTATTTTGGCACTCAAGCCCGCTTGCGTTTGTAATAGCGCTTCAGCAAGAGTGGTTTGCTTGACGTTATAAAGGGCAAGTCGAACCCTGATGTTCTTGGTGACTATTTCTTGTAGTCGTTCAGATGCTTCTGTCTTTATTGAATGCTTGGCCATATATTTATTATGACACGCCATATTTGAAAAAATATAAGCATGGCTTATACTCATAAATATGATTTATAAAAACCCTGATAAACTTATCACAGCGAGAAGGGTTGCTGGGCTTTTGGCGGAAACCAAAATGTCTCAGGAACGTTATGCAAAGATGCTGCATCTTTCACAGCCGGCAATTTCTGGGAAGTTGTCGGGCACGGTGAAGTTCACTGCGAATGACATTTGGAAGACGGCAGTGATATTCGGAGTCTCTACAGATTATTTGTATGGGCTTACCGACATGCGTATGAGAGAGGAAGCTATGACACCTGTGTAAAACATTTAGAGTCCGTGGACGAATTGCAGTTCGCATCCGGGCGGCGGATGAAACCCATCCAGCATTTCCCAAACCAATAACAGAAAAGAGATAAAACACCACCGGCAATACGCACCGTCAACCGCGGTGGGCCCGGTAGCCATTCACCACGGCAACCACGGAACGTATGAACCGGCAAGAACCACCATCGAACAAAACAGTCAACAGCAGACGTTCAAGCAGACCGTCGTCCGCAAGCTCCGCATCCGAAAGACTGAATTCGCGGAAACGATGGCCAGGATGAAGCGCTTCCAACGCTTCAAGCCAGCAATCGTATGCCACGGAAATCCGATCCAATGGAACGGCGTCATCGAGACTGCAATCTTCGAAGGACACAGCCGCAAGAGCAATCTCCAACATGGAGGTGTCATGCTCCAACATGAATCTGTAGTCCGACGTGATGGAATCCAATGCAAGGGAGTCATCTCCTGTCATAGCCATTCCAATCTTTTCGTCGGGTTCCTATACCAACCACTTGGCGATGGGGCGATATCGCTCAAATAGTAATGCCCGCACATGAGTTGCAGCTCACATACGGGCGGCGAGTCAATCCCATCCAGCATTTCCCAATTAACCAAGGTTCCACGGTCACCAGCCAAGGAACCAATCGCAGAAAGAAGAGATCACAATGAGCGATTTCAACGAAACCTACGCAGATGCAATCAATTCCAACTCTGAGGAAAGGACCAGCTCAATGTCTGATTATTCCACATCCACCACACCGGATGAAACCCGATACCAGGAAAACACGCCGACCGTCACCCCCGAAATTGTGGACGACATCGATGATGCCGACCTGGTCGAGACCAACCCGGTTGCCGCTCTCGCCGGAAACTTCCAAGATGATGAGCTGACAGCGCATCCTCTTGCTCCGGGTGAGACCAATTACACCGAGCAGGAGGCTCGTCAGGCCACCGAAGACATCAAAGTCAAGATTCTGCATGCCGCCGAAGCCCAATACGATTTGGTGCACGCGGTGGAAAAGGCTTTTGACGGCCATATCTGGGTCGCGCTCGGATATCCGGAGGGCATGAAGGGTTGGATCCAGTATTGCAAGGACAACTTCACCTCGGACCAGATTCGGGTTACTGGTCAGCAGCGCACTGACCTTATCACAGGCTTCACCCCAGGTAAAATCACCAACCGTGGCATCGCCGCTCTGCTCGGTGTCAGTCACACGACTGTTAACCGTGTCAGAGGTCAAGCCGGTATCGCTCCCGCGGAAGGCAGGACGCGCAGCGCAGACGGCAAACTCCGCCACGTTGACACCGGCAGCATGTCCAGTGAGGAACGCCGCAAGAAGATCGTGGAACTCTCCGAGGAAGGCGCCAAGCAGACCGACATCGCCGACATCCTTGACGTGAGCCAGTCCACCGTGTCCGACACGCTCCGCAAGGACAGGATGCGTCGCATGAGCGAGGGACTCGAACCCGCCAAGATCGACAACACCGATTTCGACAACGCCGACGACGACCAGCCGTTGGACCTCGACATGGGCAACCGCGAGACCGACATCCGCTCCTACATCGACTCGTTCGTCAGCCAGTCGTCGGACGCCCGCGGCGCCATCAACGAGATGGTGCATCTGCTGGAATCCGACAAGTGGCAGCCGGGAGGCTCCACGGTGAGCGAGATCGTCTCCCGTAGCGGCGCGAACATCTTCGGCATCATCAGCGACATGTGTAAGATGCTGCGCCTGCTGAACATCGACGTCGACAACGTCTTCGACGGGGCGGACGCGGAACTTGATGACACCGACAACGACTGGTCGCGTTTCATCGACGGATGCACCGAACTCGCCATCGTCTGCCAGGAAATCACCGCCTGACATGCGACCGGGATCGGACGGGCGGATCCCAAGGGGTATGGGTCCGCTCCCCCGCCACTGAACCAACCATCATCGCCGGTCGTGGACCGGCAGAGAGAAAAGACTGAATCATGAAATACACCAAAGACGAGGAAGCGCGGGCCGAAAGGTCAAGCGTCAAAATGTGGCCCGGCATCACGGCCGGCATCATCATCGGCCTGATCGCGTTCGTATTGAGCTTCGACGCCCTGCGTCTCGTGTTCGTGGCATGCGGCATCAACCCGTACCTGAGCTGGGGTGGTCCGGTGTGTGTGGACGGCACGATCCTCCTGTGCACCTGGGCCACGTGGGGATTCAAGAAGGGCCACATCCGAGGCAGCGCCTATCCGTGGATCGGACTCGTACTGTTCAGCAGCTTCTCCATCGCCGGCAACGCTTTGCATGCGATGCTCAACACCGGATTCCATCTGCCGGCCTGGGTGCCGCCGGTCATCATGAGCATTCCCCCGGTCGCACTCCTGTACGCGACCCATTTGATCGTCATCATCGCGGGAGACCGTCTCGACAAGATCAACACCGTCCTTCCCGTCGGCTTGACCGTCATGGAAGACACTGACGTTCCGGCTCCCGTTCCCGCACCATCCGCCATGCCGGCCCCGGCCATCCCGTCCGAACCGCCGGCATCGGCTCCCGAACCGGCTGAACCGGCGAAGCCGGAGATTCCGGACCTGTTCGACTTCCAGACCATCGTTCCCGCCATGGAGGACGATGCGGCCCCAAAAGCCGATGAGGCCGAAGCGCCAGCCGCCGACGCCTCAACCCCGACCGTCGAACAGCACGCCATCCCGCAGCCGGTGATGCGTGAACCAGTCATCATCTCGACCCTCGCCATCCAACCCGATGAGCGGGATGCCCCGACCGTGGACGGCCAGGACGAGCCGGCTCCCGAACCCGTGGGACCGGACGTGACGGCCGTGGAACCGGCCGACGGGCCGGAAGAGAAGACCGACGACGCCCAGGCGGAGGAAAAGCCGAAGCCAGGGAAAACCGGCCGGCGCGGCAAGGCCGGAGCCGATGACGAGGCGTGGCTCGCATGGATCGACGAGCTTACGGCTAAAGGCGAGAATCCGACCGCGTCGAAGGCAGTGGACGCGGGACTGGCCGCGAGCGGCAGCACCGCGAAAAGGTATCTCGCCCGCATCAGAAGAGAGCATTCGGAAAGGTTCTAAGCCATGGAACACCACAGCATGAGCGACAAGGACTTCCACACGCGGTACGGCGTGACCCCGCGGGAAGTGGAGGACGCGTTGGACGAGAACCGTCGACGTGTCGCCCGCAGACTCTCCGAATGGGGATACGCGTGGGCCGTTGACGAGATTATGTGCGACGTGGCCGTGGAACTGCTCAAGGGAGGCCTGCGCAGGTGGGCCTCCTATGAGGAACGCAAACCATTGGGCGCGTTCGTGAACACGCTGATCGGCAACCGGTTGGGCGAGTGGATGCGTACTGAGCGGCCCAAATACCGTAGCGGCATGACCCACGCGCCGCTACGCCGCAGGAAGCGGAAGGACACGACGCCGCAACGCGAGGCTTTGGACGCCACCGAAGCGAGAAGAAGGATCCGCAACGAGAACAACGCGGCCCTTGCCGACCGACTCTGCGAGGAAGCCGACGTGTTCGGCGATCCCGATTCGACCGTCCTGTCCGCGCCGGCGGGAGACAAGTCCAGTTATCAGGAATGGTTGACCGGCGGCACCCAGCCGTTGGAACTGGAAAGCGACAAGTACGCGGCCGACATGGAGGGCCTGCGCCAGGACGTGACGACTCGATGCAAGCGCATGGCTTGGGAGATGCTGATCCGTCAATGCCTTACCGCGACGCGTGGCTCCGACGCTCTCCGCAACGACATCCGTCGTTTCCTGGAGAACCATCATCATGGCCTCGGTCCGAGCATCGACGACTACCCGTACATTCTCGCGGTCGTCGATAAGTACAGGAAATGATCGTCCATCGGCCGTTACCGGACCCCGGTGACGTGGAGATGGATGCCGGCATGGTCTTTTCTTCTTTCTCCGCCATGCCGGCGATATGCCGGCCATGCGCGCCGAACGGCAACGGCGCCGCCGACGCGTGTCCGGCACCCCCTCGACAGACTTTCAAAACAGAACGAACACCACAACCGACAAAGGAGCAGACAATGATCAGCGTCATCAAATGGGCATGGCAGGCCAAGCCGGACACTCCGGCCGAGAAGCTTGTTCTCGTCAGTCTTGCCAACAGCACGTTCCAGACGCCTCGGGAGGACATCGCCGTCGTGGGCGTGCGCGCGTTGAGAGGGACCGCGTGCGACATGACGCCGGCGGAACTCGACGCGATCCTGGACCGTTTGGAAAAGCAGGGTTTCATCACGCCGCTCGCGGCCGACAGCGAACCGGTCAAATGGCATATAGGCGCGTTGGAGCGTGAACGTGGCGAGGAAGGTCCTTGGAAGGCATGGCGTCTCAACGCCAAGACGGAGGAAAAGGAGACGGTGAGATGAGCGTCAGAGCTGTCTCATGGGCGTATGGTCTGAACCTCGGTTCCATGACGCAGAAGGCGGTACTGCTCTACCTCGCATACCGGGCCCGTGAAGAGGATAACTGCGCGTGGCCTTCTGTGAACCTCATTCAAGTGGAGACCGAATTGAGCGAACGTGCCGTGCGCAAGGCGTTGAGGGAACTGCGGGACAAGGGACTGATCGCATTGGGAGATCAGGAACTCGCGGCGGTCGACTTTCATGGAGACGTCGTTCCCGTGAACCGTCGTCCCAAGGTCTGGACCCTGCGGTTGGACGCTTCCACCGAATCGTTTAACGGCGTCGAACGTGCCGAGGACGTTCAAACGGCATACACGGGAAGGAGCGTCCGATCATGACTGTGGTGACCATGGTATGGGTCCAGGAACACGTGCACGAGGTACGCAACGCGACCAAAGCGGTCTTGTCATATCTCGCATTCAAAGCTCACTACGATGACGGGACGGCCGCATGGCCCGCGATAGGAACCATCGCGGGAGCATGCGGACTGAGTGAGAAGACCGTGCAGCGTAGCATCGACCAGCTTCTCGATCTTGGCCTGCTTGAACCCGGACAACAGACCTTCAGCGCCATCAACCCGAAGACCGGCGAACCGGTCAGGAGAAACTACCAGACCATCGTGTGGAACGTGATCTGCAAGGAATCGAACCTGCCGACCGAACCGTTCGAGGACCGTAACGCGTCCAAGGTCCGTGCCGCGATGAAGCGCGCGGACAAGGCGAAAGCCAAAATGTCTTCCCCGGAACCGGAGGGCGGGGAAGACGACGGACGCGGGGACAAAATGTCTGGCTTTTCGGACGAGAGGCAGCCGGAAGAAACGAAAGCCAAAATGTCGCCCCTGGAAAACGTTGAAAACAAGCCGGTTTCCTCCAATCTTCCCAAAATGTCGCCCCTGGAGCGGCAAGGTGGAGAAGGCGATGGAAGCGAGGACAAAATGTCCAAAAATCTGGACAAAATGTCGCCCAATAATACATTGAAATACAATTACCCCTCTCTCCCTACGGGAGAGCTCCCCGCAAGCGGGAAGCGCCCCGGCATGGAGGACGGAAACAACACGACGACGGGAGGGGATTCCGACGCGGCGACCGTGATGGACCATCTCGCTTCCGTCCGTTCGAAGCTGTCGTTGACCACCACGGAACCGACCAAACGTGATTTGTCCAAGATCGGAAACCTCGTCAGCCGGGTCGTCAAAGCCCATGACGGCGACCGTGCGGCCTCGTTGGCGCTTATCCTCGCGGTCATCGACTGGCTGCCCGCGAACACGTTCTGGCTCCGCCGTGTCGATTCCGCGCGCCGTCTCGCCGACAACTGGGACCAGATCGCCAACGACTGGACCGTCGCCCAGATCGAACGCCAACGCGAACGGGACGCCGAAGCCCATGAGCGTGACCGTAGGCCCGTGGCCCAGCCGACCCCGGTGCCGGAACGTCATTCGGAACGTCACGTGCATTCGCTGGTCTGCGAGCATGTCCTGAACGACATGCGGCCACACGAGGACGAATACGACCACGAGGGAAGCCTGCGCTACGGCAAGCCATCCGAATGGCAGATGGCGTGCATGCGGCACGCCGACGAGCTCAACCGGCTCGAAGGCATCGAAACCGCCGCGTGAGACGGGCCGTCCCATGAGAGCGAAAACGGCTTCATACGCCAAAACCGAAGGGAGAAGAACCCGCAAATGAGCGAAACGCAATACGAAGAACCCGTGTACGTCGTCAGCAAGCGGCGTCGAGCATCCGAAGCGGTCGTCCACATGCCCGATTGCGAGAAGATACACCACCAAGTCGAACAGGACGTGCGGCCCGAAGTCCACCGTGAGACGCGGGTGCCGGCGTACATTCGTTTCGTCGCGAACTACATGACGTTGACGGAGCTTAGGAACATCGGATTCAGGTATCATCCATGCGGATACTGCCAGCCGCCGGTGCCTACCGTCGATGGTCCCATCCCCATCAGCGTGAAAGCCCGGAATCTCAACGTGACCCATCTCGGTAAGGAATTCATCGGCCGGGGTGTTCTTGAAAGCTTTTCCATTACGGGACGATTGAACGACGACGGGTCTAGGACCGTCACGGTCGACGTATCGTTCGGTGGCGTTCACTACCGGTTCGATCCGGAAACGCAACTCGAATACCTTCGCCCCAACCAGAAACGATGAACGGTTCCGTACAGCGGACCATCCCGAACGTAATGCTTCCCTTTCGGTCAATGATTCCGAAGAGCCGTTCCGCCGCCTACTATGGTTCGGAATATCAGGTGGGACATTATGTCCCACCTGATATTTCCCGTCGTGAGCTTGCCGCTCCACCCGGCATACGGGCCTCCATCCCCACACTCAAACGCTTGAAGACGAGCATGAAAACCCTCTCCTAAAATGGGACCGGACTTTTTCATTGTCTGGGTCGATCAGGGGCGGAGTGGAATATCTGATGCGAGGAAACCTCGCATCAGATATTTCCCGTTATGGTGTGGATCCTACCGGTTCATCCGCCATGGCCATGCGCCGCCTGGCAGCATGAGCGGTTCCCTGAAAACGATTCTCCGTGGCTCCACCTCAAGAGTGAACCTGCCGAACGCCCAATCCAACGATTGCGACCGGTCGCCCACGAACGACGGCAATGGGAACGCCGCGAGCTGCGACCTGTCTTCGGGATCACTGAACGCCCCTCCCCGACTCTGGCAGTTGCCGTACACGAAATTATCCCCTTGGATGGCGCCGCAATGGGGACAGACGCCGGCCAGGTACTCGCATCCCATCGACTTCGAATACTTCGGACGCACGCCCCAATTCACGTCGAGCAAGCGTCGGAACGCTTGGGACAACAGTCCGGCCTTGTCCACCCCGCTCCAGGAGACGATACGGCAACGGTATCCGTCCCGTCCTGCGAGTTCCAGGAACAGGCCGGTCTGTATGGTCTTATATCCGTACTTCCAGCAGGGCACCGGCCTCACGCTGCGTATCAAGGCCACCTTGTTGAGCGTCCATACCTCCGGAGCGTTGTCCGTGCTCGTCACCAGCCACGCCATCGACTCCCCCGCGTACACCGGCCATATCTCCATGCCCATGATCCGCTCCCCTTCCTCCATGGATCTTTCACGGACGATATTATCCCCTCCATATCATTCGCCAGCCCAACGGCGGTTCGGAATATCAACTGGAACATAATGTTCCAGTTGATATTTCCTGTCGTTGGTTCGTTTTTTAGTCTGTCCTTGCGGAGCCCAATGATCATGATCCGCTCCCCCGGCGTGGTCCTTCTCCTTGGCTTTTTCTGATTATCGGCGTCGGTTCCTCCCGTATCCGCGTGGAATGGATTGCAATAAGCATGCCGATGATGGGAGGGGCCTATGGCGGAGAGGACCGGGAACGGCGGGCATGGTCTGGTGAAAGGCGCCACCGTGTTCGGTCTGGCCGTGCCGATGATCGTCATCGTGCCGCTCGTCATGCTCATGAGCCTCAGCACCATCCTCGTCGCCATGGTCCAGGCCCAGTACGGCACGACGTGCGGCGTGGCGAACGCGTCCGGTTCGACGTCGTGGGTCTCGTGGGCGAAGAACATCGCGGATGATGACTCCCATGGTTACAGTCAGCCGCATCGTAAAGGCAATCCGGATTACGATTGTTCGTCGTTCGTCTATCACGCGTTGAAGCGCGCCGGATTGGATGTCGGCTCGTCCGCGTTCAACACGTCCAGTGAGGGCGCGGCCTTGGAGAAGGCCGGGTTTGAACGGCATGATTGGGCCAAGGTGTCCGACCTGCAGACCGGCGACATCGTGTGGAGTTCCAGCCACACGGAGATCTACATCGGCGACGGCAGGTTCGTGGGCGCGCATCATGACGAGAATGGTGGTGTCACCGGGCCGAAGGCCGGCGACCAGACCGGCGACGAGATCAGCGTCACCTCGTACGCGTCCGGGTATACGGCCTACTACCGGTACAAGGGTTCGATGAACGTCACGAATTCGGATGGCTCGGCTTCTTCCGCGCAGGCCGTGTCCGGCAGCACCGGTTCCACGAACGTGGTCGGCATGAGCGAGAAGGACGCCGAGGCTTGGTTCAACGGGCAGCAGGGGCCGAACAACCTCTGCGTCGCGTACGCGTACGGCCAATGCACGTGGTGGACGTGCATGCGGGCGAAGAAACTCGGCTGGAAGAACATAGGCCAATATTGGGGCAATGGTCAGGATTGGGCCAGGTCCGCCACAGCGGCCGGCTACAAGACCACGACGGACGCGCCGGTCGCGGGTTCGATCATCAGCTGGCCCGCCGGCGTGCAGGATTCGGATCCCACGTACGGCCATGTCGGCATCGTCGAAAGCGTGGACACCGCGAAGGGCACCATCACCACCAGTGAGAAGAGCGCCGGCTACAAAGTGTATTCACGGACCATGCCGATCAGGAATGGTGGCACGTACGTGCTGCCGAACGACAAGCTCACGGGCATGGGCGCGTCCGGCTCGTCCGGTACGGAACAGTGCGTGACGGGCGACGACTCCACATCCGACGTGTCCGGGGACAAGGCATCGGCCGCGGACGCGAAGAAGATAGCCCGACGCAAACTCAAGGACTTCGGTTGGGATGATAGCCAATTCGACTGTCTGGACAAGCTCTGGACACGCGAATCCGGTTGGCAGTGGAACGCGACGAATCCGTCCTCCGGCGCGTACGGCATCCCCCAATCACTGCCCGGCAGCAAGATGGCGTCCGCGGGACAGGATTGGAAGACGAACGCGGCCACGCAGGTCAAATGGGGATTGGGTTACATCCAACAACGCTACCAGTCGCCTTGCGGCGCTTGGGCCCATTCCGAAGCGACCGGCTGGTACTGATGGACCTCGAATGGAAGGAAACGGAAATGGAAGCATTGAACCTCGCGGACAACGCGTTGAAGGGTTTGAAACCCGACCCGGCCTGGGATGTGTCCGGCGTCCGAGACATGGCCGGCGGCGTGATCGCCGTCGCGCTCGTATTGTGCGTGGGCGTGATCATCATCGGCTGCGTCAGCCTCATCCCGGGACTGGTGTCCAACAACCAGATGGAACGCGCGTTCAGTTGGAAACGCCTGCTCGCCGCCATGCTCGTCCCGTTCGTGATCGGAGCCGCCGTGAGCGGATGGGGTTGGAGCTGCAACGTGTTCGGCTCCAACGGGTTGGGCGTGAACCGTTCCTACACGCAGTCGTCCGGCAGTGGGAAAACCAACCTGAAGGACGGTCGAGGCAAGGGCGACGACAGTCTGACCGGACTGGTCAAACAGTTGGGCGACGACATCGTGTCCGGTATCTCCGACACGGTCAAGACCACCGTGAAAGGCGCCGTCGACGACGCTTTGAAGGGTTGGAACTGGGTTTCCGGCGGTGACGGCAAGGGCAACATATTCCAGAAGGCCGGCCAAGGCATCAAGGACGGCGCGACCGGCCTATGGAAATGGTTGACCGGAAGCAAATAATCCCCCTGCCGATTATCGGCGTGGCCGGGCCGTCCGGCCGCGTGGAATCTTCTGAAAGGAGTGTGCATCATGTTACACAATCTCGCGGCGCCCGCCGCGGCAACAATCGTGTCCGTCGCCACCGGCCTGAACAACGGTGACATCTCGAACCTGAAGGTGAGTCCGAACTTCACGTTCTTCCCGTTCATGCAGTTGGTGTCCGACATGGTCGGCGGCCTGTGGGCGTTGAGCCTGTACATCGCCGTCGGAGCGTGGATCTGCGCGGCGATCGCCTGGATCGCCGGCCGTGTGATCCATTCCGGTCCGATGCAGCAGTATTCCGGCACGGTGTTCATCTGGTGTGCCCTGGCGACGATGATCCTGGGCAGCGCCATGGCGATCGTGAAGTTCTTCGCGACGCAGGCGCTGTTCTGACGGCTCCCGCCTGACACACCCCTATTCACGCCGTGGCCGGGCCAGTCCCGTCCACGGCATTTCCTTTTTTGAAGGAGGCCAGATGTCACTCATCATCCAGACCGTCTTCGCGAACCTTATCGACTGGCTGTTCAAACCGTTGGACAACCTGTGCTCCCAACTGTTGACGGGCGCCTTCAGCGGCCTGGTGGGCAGCATGTCCAACGACGAATGGAACGTCGCCATCACCGCGGCGAACCGTATCGGCTGGATCATGGGATTCGTGAACATGGCGTTATGCGTCATCGGCGCCTTGCAGGCCGCGGCCAAAGGCAGCGTCGCCGACGTGATCAAAAGCTTCGCGATGGCCGTGCTCGCATGGCCGTTGACCGCGGTGTGCATCAGCGTGATGATCACCATGGACGGCATCGTCGGACAGATCACGCACAGGATCCTCACCGTCCCGTTGAACGGTGTCGGCACATCCGACCCGTTCGGCGACAGCATCGTGTCGAACCTCATCGGCACGATCGTCAAGACCACCGGCGGATACGATCTGATCATCCGCTGCGTCGTGGACGTCGTGCTTTTCCTCGCGGTCCTCGCCCTGGCGGGCATGCTCGCCGCACGCGACATCAGCCTGATCCTGCTGGCCTGCGTGGCGCCGCTGCCGGTCATGATGACCGGTTGGAAGGTCACGCGTCCCGCCGCGGCGAAATGGGCGCAGGCCGTGGTCGGCGTGCTCCTGTCCGCACCGTTGAGCGCCCTGGTCATCATGGTGGGTTCCGGCATCTGCTTCGTGTCGAAGAACAATCCGAACTACGCGGAATCGTTCTTCCCCGCGTTGATGGGCATCGCCACGATCATCCTGGCGTGCTTCAGTCCGAAGCTCATCATGTCTGCCGTGAGCTTCATCGGCGAGAACGTTACCGCCGACATGCAGGAGCGTGGCGGCAAGATCGGTCCAAGCGCCATCAAGGCCGCGGCCCAGGTCACGGCCGGTGTCGTGCAGGCCGCGACCACGGGCAACACGAGCGGTCTCGGCAAGGCGTTGAACTCGGGAGCCGCGTCCGTGCTTTCCGCATCCCAAGGCAATCCGGGCGAATTGGGCCGTTCCCTTCCGGGCCTCGTCTCCGGCATCAAGGACCTGCTGCCCAAGGACGGGCAGGCCGGCGGCGCGGACGGCGACTACACGTCGAACGGCGGTGTTGGCGATGACGCGCGGAAAACCCAGTCCACGCCGGACGTCCAGCCGGACGGCGCGGACCATTCCGGTTCGAGCCAGGTCATGGACGCCGCTTCCCGTCCAAACGACGCGCCTCCGCTTCCACCATCGGCGACGGATGGAATGGACCGTTCCGGTTCGAGCCAGGTCATGGACGCCGCGGCGAAAACGGATGGGAACGAGACCGGTTCCGGCCTATCCTCCGTCCCTCCCGCACCGCAACCCACGCCGGACGTTTCCGTTCCCAACACGCCAAGCGCGCCGGGAGCACCCGGCGTTCCAGGCGCTCCTGGACCGGCCGGTGGCCAGGGCGGTAGCGCGTACGCCGAAGGAGGCCAGGGCGGCCAGGGCTCGGACGGCGGACAAGGAGGCCAAGGCGGTACCGGTGGCACCGGTGGCCAGGGAGGCTCCGGTGGCCGTGGCGGAAACGGCGGCATGGGCGGCTCGTCCGGCGGTTCGAACCCGTACCAGGGCGTCAACGGCTCCCCGTCCGGCCCGACCGTCGGCTGACGCCATCCGTTATCGACACGCGGCCGTGTGGCCGTAATACCGGAGGGAACCCGCCATCCTGGGCCCGACCCCAGGCGGGTTCCCTCCATTGTTTTTCCGACAACCGATAATCCGATGGAGGTTTCCATGTCCGATAACGAATCCAATACCGGCCGGAGCAGGGTCCCCGCCGCGTCGTTCAGCCGACTGTCCGCCACACGCGTGGTCCTCGGCCTCGACAAGGCCCAGCTGATCGTCTGCGTCATCGGCCTCGCCATCCTCGTGGCCGGAGCGGCCATGGGCCTGAACGTGCCGATCATGATATTGGGCGCGCTCGTCCTCGCCTACGGCATCCCACGAATCCAGGGATTGAGCCTCGTGTCATGGACATGGATCTGGACGCATTGGCGTGGCCGGCTGAAGGACGGCACGAACCGTTGGGCGTACTCGCCGCTCGCGTCCGGCCGCCCGTTGGGCGTACTGGGATTGTACGGGCACGTCGAGGACCGTGCCCAGACCATCGAAGGCGACGGCGTGGAGGTCGTGGGCACCCCGTTCCAGGGAGCCTGCTACCTGTGGGATCCGGACAAACGGCAGGCCACTGCCGTATTGACCGCGAACGTGGAGGAATGGGTTCTTTCCTCCGACCGGCAGAAGGCCGGCCGTGCGATGGCGTTGAACACGATGCTCAAGGAACTGTCCGAAACGGACGGTTTCGTCGAATTGAAGGAGACAAGCTTCGTGCTTCCCGGCCACACTCCCCCGGAACCCGAATACCTGAAATCGGACAAGACCCCGCAGTGGGCGCGCGAGGATCTGGCGAACCTGTGGCATCTTCCGGACATCCTCACCCCATTGCAGAACTCGAACTACGTGAGCGTGAGCGTGAACGCGGACCGTCTGCCGCACGTCGTGAGGAAGGACCGGACGGAACGGGCCGCGGTCGGCATCGCCATGGGCGACCTGATCCGCATGACCGTCGCCCCGTCCCTGCTGGACTGCGGCGCCCGCCGGAACACCATCCACTGGTGTTCAGTGGACGACCTGCGGTATCTGATCCGCACCATCGCGGACCCGGAACATGCGAACGACCGTCCACCGGTCAACAGGGACGATCCGACCGTGACCTGGTGCGAGGAAGCCAAGGAACACGACTACATCACGTTGGACTCGTGCGTGGCGCGCACCTACTGGATCTACCAGTGGCCCGACTTCGACGTGCAGGCCGGATGGATACGCGACCTGGTCACCGACCGGCGCATGATGGCGTTCTGCCATATCTGGCGTCCATTGACGATGGAACAGTCCGAAGCGGAACTGCGCAACCGCAAGAGCAGTATGCGCCAACGCGCCAAACTCCAGGACCAGCGTGAGAAAAGCCGCGACGAACGCCGTGAGGAGAAGGAGCAGCGGCTGCGTGAACTGGAACAGGAGGCCAACTGGCCCGACACCGACCACCAGGGATACGTCACCCTGTTCGCGTCCAGTCTGCCGGAACTCGACGTGTTCGACCGCGACATGCAGAACAAGGCCAAGAACTGGCATATGAAACTCAACCCGATGAAGGGCCAGCAGCGTGCCGCGTTGACGACCATCCTTCCCCTCGGCATCTGATCGGGACGGTCGACATGGACGATCGATGGATGCGGGCGCTTCTGCGTCCGCTAGACCTGCTGGCCTTCCTGTCCATGACGCCCGTCCCGTCGGATGCGCGCACCCCGCATCCAGGGCGCGTCCCGCCGGCGCGGCGTCCCATTCCCGGAAGGGCGTCGGACGGGGACTGGACCGTCCGCTGGCCGCGTCCGCCGCCGGCCCGCGCCCGGCGATAACGGCCCGCCGGCCCGTGAACTAGCTGAAGGACCGCGGCCGGGGGCTGCGGGGAACGGAGAAAAGAAAAATGAACACATCGGTGAATGAGCTGCTGTCGAATCCGGCATTCCGACCGCTGGTACTACTGGATGTGCTTGCGGTGTTCTTGATGATCATATGTCTGGTCTTCCGACGCATGAGGAAGGGCTATTACGTCGAGCAGGCGAATGACGCCCGCAAGGCGACGATGCTGAACATTGCAGTCCGCAACGTCACCGGAATGGGGGTTTATTCGGCACCCGGCTATTGGGACAACGGGGATCTGAACCTATGCAGGTTCGAGCGCGCCAACGGCGACATCGTTCCCGGCGCGGTGGAGGCCGACGGGGAGGGCGGGCTGCGCGTCTATGAGATAACAGGCGGCTCACACCGGTCCGACTTCAGCTACCGGCTCCTGGGCGAGGCGGAATACAAGGAGATCTGGAAGAAGCCGATCAGGAGGAGGTTCTGACATGGGAAGGCAGAGGGAACTGCTGAGGCTCTCGATCCTGCTGATGGGACGGATATGTGCGGAGGACGAATGAAATGAAGGATATGACCGTGGAGACGTTGAACTTCATCATTCTCTGCATGGGACTGCTGTTCGTGATGGCGGGAATCTTCCTGATCGTGGGAAAGCTGGCCGGGAAACGTCCGGCGTCCATTGCGGTCGGTGTGCTCATGATCGCATGGGGGCTTCTCTGCGGCATCCCCGAATCAAGATCGTGGATGCTCGCACGCGCCACCGACCTGGAACACCTACTGGAGGCCATGTGGGCGGGGCTCGATGGCGACGGCCGGATGCTTGTCTACATCTTCGCACTGTGGCTCATGGGCGCAATCGTCATAATGGTGGGAGGCCGTCGATGACATCGATCGACGGATTGTTCGCAATATTGGAGGACCGGGGCCTGATGCCCGCGGTCGCATTGTTCTCGCTCTCGGCCGTTCTCGGGCTTCTCTACCTGAGCTCTGGGAACCTCAAGGCGCCGAACCCCCACCTCCGACAGGACGTGGATGCCAGGCATTCCATGCGCAGTGACATGGCCCGTCTTCCGATTCGAGGAATGACCTTGAATCGGGCTTGGACGGCTTATCTACCACGCTTCCCCGTCACCCGCGTTCCGCGATAACGGATGCCAGTCATGTGGATTCGTCGAAAAAGGACACAGTCGGGAAGGAAAGTAAAAAACATGAATCTTGAGGATTCGATCGTATCAACCATTTCGGATGCCAGACCCATGATGATCCTGGCGCTTTGCACTATTGTGCTTTTCGTCATTGTGGCGAGCCTCATAGAGGCATGGCTAGCCAAAGCGCGGAAAGCGAAGTCCGAGGTCGATACCCTGCCTTCCGGTCCAGAGGCATCCCAGCGGTCAGTAGAGAAGAGCGAGGCTGTGGAACAGGCCGTCGACAATGCAGGCGGATTCGACCTCGACGAAAGAAGGAAGGCCCGCGCGCCGAAATCGATCCCGGACCGGCGCCCATGGTTCTTCAAAACCGTGATGGGGCGCGGGCTTGTATGCCTGCTGACGAAGGTCATCCCGATCCTTCTCCCCGTCGTATGGTTCTCGCTGGTCGTCATGGGCATGCTGCCGAACCCGCTGGCGCTATTCGACTTCTCCACGGACCCGCAGCCGTCGTTATTGAATCCAGCCAATGGATGCTTCTGGCTGCTTCTGGTCATGTTCATCGTCGTCGTCCTGCACGATTCACTGCCCGCCCTGCTGCGAAGGCTCGGTTGGATGATGGATAAGCCCAAGACCGCGTCGGCCTCGTTGACGTCCATGGTGGAGAGCCATTACGGCGTATCGAATCTGGAGGTCGACTGGTTCGGCGCCGCGGCCGGAGGGGTCCCGCCGTTCGACGGACTGTACTCCTGCCGCTACGACACCGGACGGCGTAGGAACAACGGCGTACTCCGCGTGCGGAATCATCGTGTCTGGCTGTATGGGCCGGACGGATGCGAGGAGGAACGCCATGGACACTGAGCGTTCCTATTACGCCCGCGTTCTGGATGAGGTCGAGCGTCTGCAGCCGGTCGGGGCTGGTGGCGGGATACTGGTATTGAATCTCATGTATCCCTGTTTCGAGCCTGGGGCGCGGGTCGGCATGGATCTGTCGGTGCGTTCCGGCGAAGACGCGTTTCCCGTGGGGACGTGGAAGGTCGGTCGACCGTACACGAACCGGTATATCCACTGTCCGGTGCGCACGGCCGGCCGCAAGGTCTCCCGTTGCGGTCTTCCTTTGGTGGCCCCTCTCGACCGGCTCAATGGAATCACTGGATTGACATGGACCGTGACGGTGGACCTCCCATATGCTGATGATCCGATCCGGATCATCCACAGGAGTCTCATATTCGACACGCAACTTAAAGTCATGCTCACACCGGAACGGCCTCACGGCAGTCTGATGGCGGAATGGCCGGCCATGGGACAACCGGACCTCACATTGAAAGTGAACGGAATCAAACGGGCCTTGTCTCCGCTGGTCGAGATTGATGGATGCGCGGGAATGCCAGGCGTGTTCATCTGATGACCTGAAAAGTGAAACGGGAATGGAAAGTGAACGGTTCCGTCACATGGCTTGTAGACGGTGTTCTTCGTGGTGCGCGTGGGCGGCCTGAATGGGTCCAGCCAGGGCGGCGAGGATCGTGGTGGCGTCGGAGTCCTCGACCGTGAGCGAGGCCATCAGATTGGAGGCCTGATCGCCCGTGAGCTGCGCGGCCGGAGCTGTCGCGGGAGCGGGCTCGTTCTCGTCCGCCAGTCGTTCATAGATATCGGTCATTTCCGTTGTCTCCATTTCATCCAGCAGGTATGTCGGCCAGATGCTCGATGTGGAACACGAGCATGTCACGTCCCTGCGGCCGGGCGAGCACTTCTATCAGCTTGTCGTTCCATGCGCCGGCATGGCATTAATCATTGCAGGTCCTAATGGATGGGCTTGTTTCGGGACCCGTATCCTTATCGCGGCGGCTCTTCAGTGACGCATGTGAGAAAGCATAGTGAATGATAGTAAGGAGCTGAAGCGTGGCGGAGGATATCGACAAGGTGGAGCGTGCGCGTCTGGCGCGCAAGGCGATCATCGACCATATGGATTGCGACGACTGCACGGAGGATTACGTGTTCCTTCTGCGGCAGGGTGGCCGTGAGTTCGGCATGGGACTGACCACGGTGCTTTCCATGCTCGCGTTCGCCGAACATGAGGGCGCGGTGCCACCCCTCTCGACGGAATGGTGGATAAAAGTCAGCAGGAGGTACCAGTGAGTTTGGTCCTGACCGATGATAGGCGAATCGTCCTACGATTGGAACCGATATCGGTTCCGGTTAGTGGAGGTTCGCCATGGATGTTTTCAGAACAGGTCGAAGAGGACGCGTTGTGCCGTTGACGGAAGAAAATTATCGGCGGGAAACGAACCGGAAAGCACCGTTCGTGCAGATGCGGGGCGGACATCCCTCGTATTTCGCGGTATGTCCGGCGTGCGGCAATCCGATCCTGATCTGCAACCTGTTCAAAAGGACTGACGGAAGCCGGTCGGCCAATCCGTACGGCCGGCATTACTCGGCGTCGGTTCCTGGAGTCGCGGACTATGACGAGACCGCGTACATGTTCTGTCCGCTGTCCAGGAACCATTCGGATCCCGGTAACACGCGCCGGACTCCGACGGATAAGGCCGGACGGGAACTGTACGCTCTGATGCGCGACCAATTCGACCGGTATGTTTACATCTGGGAGAAGACCACGGGCCTGCATGTGGGACGTGGATACGCTCGGGAACTGCTGTCCATGTGGCGTGCCGATGAGGGATGGCGGTATTATCGCGCCTCCTATTTCAACCAGTCGTTCATGCTTTTCTACGCCGCGCCCGCCCAGAACCTGGTGGGACGGTACTTGCTGGTAGATGGCCCATTGCACTGTTATCTGAAAAAGCTACAGATCAAAAGCATTCGTTTCACTCCGACCAGGATGGATGGTTATGTCCGTGTCGATAGAGCGGAGGGCCATGGTTTCGTCGATTTGTCTTTCCTTATCCACGATCAGAGTCCTGTCATGCGCGGCGAGCATTGCGTGGAAACCTATCGGCTGTCCGTATGCTTGGGTGACGTCCGGTTCGAACCTGATCTGAAACTGGTCTTGGATACCGGTTTCCTGGACAGTCTCATGGCGAAGGATGATTCACATAGGAACCGAACGTTGTTGGACATGGCCGCCGACGTGTTGGATTAGAAACCCGTATCGGCTGTTATCGGTCGGCCGTCATGTGGGATGGTTGACGGAAACGTCCGGGCTTCTCCCTCCTCCCCTTGAGGGAGCGTCCGGCGTTCCCGTCCGGCCTACGCTTCAAGGCTGGTGAGCGATCCCGTCCGGATGGGTTCTACCCCTTCCCATCCGACATTCGACGGGAGCCGTCCGCCGGACCGTTTTCTGTCCCGTTTCTTTTTGTCTATCTTCTCGACGGGAGGTCCGGCGGGCGGCCTTCTCATTTTTCTTCAGGAGGTTTCCCATGATTGACGACGACGGTTACGACGGCATACGGTCGCATGGCGTGGACCCGGATTGGAATCCGTTCTCCACGCCACGCGACGACGACCCGGACGATATCGGCTGGGATGACGGCAGTGAGACGCCTCACGCCAACCCGTCGCGCATGTCAAGGAAGGGCGTGGCCGTCCTCACCGCATGCACGCTCGTCATCGCGGTCGCGGGCATCGGCATGGTCATCACGGAATCACGGTTGAGCGTGCGCCACGACCAGCTCGTCTCGGAATGTTCGGACGCGGTGGCGTCCATGAACCGGAATCGTGAACGGTTGGAAGGACTCGTGGCCGTGGACCTCAACATCGACGGGTCCGTTCTGGACGGGAAAAGGGCCGGACGATACGAATCGTTACGGACCATACGACGCGCGCCATCCATCGAATGCGACGCGACTCTGAGGAACAGGCAACTCGAATCGAACACGGCGAAGGCGAGGAAACAGGCGTCCGCATACGTGGAACAGTCCAAACGGGTGGCCGCGTTCCGGAAGGAGTACGACAAGACCCGATCCGAGAAGTCACGGCGTGACGACATGACGCGACTATCCAGCGACCTGCGTGCCGCGAGGGACCTGCTCGACCGGACGGCCGGCATGGAACTGTCCGTCCCGTACCTGCGGTCCAGGCTCGCGGACACGGTCGAACAGGCGGAACCGTTCGACGGGGCCGACGATGCGGACCATCGACGCGTGTCGGCCTTGGCGGACACGTTGGAGGACCTGATGAATCAGGTACGAGAAAACGCCGGACTATGAGACAAGGGACGTGGCTGGCCAATGCGGGCGGATATGCCGGTCATGGGGCGGCTCCATTAGAATGGGCATCATGATCGACATCCAAGATTTTGAATCATGCGAGACTTCCGGACAGTTCTACGGCGGGAACGCCGGACGGAAGATCGGACTCGTCTGGAGGGCCGGCGACTGGTTGGTGAAATTCCCCGGAACGACCAGGAACCTTCAGGGCAGCGTTCCTTCGTATACGACCGCGCCGGTGTCCGAATGGCTGGGATCCCACGTGTATGCCGCTCTTGGCATACCGGTTCATGAAACGGTGCTGGGAATCCGTGATGGGCGTATCGTCTGCGCCTGCAGGGACTTCACCTTCCCGGATTCCAGACTTGTCAATTTCCATGATCTGAAGAACTCGCTTTCCGATGACGAGCCAGGATTCACTGAGGACGCGTCCACCGGTTCCGGAGTGGTGCTCGCCGACGTACGGTCGGCGATTCACCGCATCCCGGTTCTTCGCTCGATCGATGGAGTGTCCGACCGGTTCTGGGACATGTTCGTGGTGGACGCGTTCATCCGCAACATAGACCGGAACAACACGAATTGGGGCGTGCTCAGGAATCCACGCGGGGAGTTCTCCCTCGCGCCGGTCTACGACAATGGCAACTCGTTCAACAACAAAAGAACCGACTCGGGAATCGAACGCCGTCTCGCCAACCCGGATCTCATTCGCCAAGACGCGTTGGACGTCCGCTCCTGCTACGTGACGGATAGGGGAAAACCCATCGCCCCATTGAAATACCTCGCATCAGGACAGGACGAGGAATGCACCAAGGCGTTGGATCGCTTCATGGAAAGATACGATCCACGTTCCTTCCATGATCTGCTTGGCTCCATACCGTCCATGTCGCATGGTCTCACCGTCGTGCCTGATGGTTTCCACGAATACCATCGCAGGGTCTGCGACTATCGGTACGAGCACGCGTTCATGGAGGCATGGCGCGACCTGCATCCAACTGTGGGTGTCCCGTCCAGTCCGGAAGCATCCGTCCCCGAGCCTCTTCCTGATCCCGATCCCTCCGTCTTACCCTCATCTTCTGTTCCGACGTGTTTCGACGGTCCGGGAATGTGACGCGTCCGTCTCGATATCAATGGTCAAGGAACGTGGAACGGACAACCGGACCATCGAAAGCGTATCCTGAAAAGTCGCCTGAAGGTTCCGGACTGGGAGAGGATGACGGGCAATGAGCTGGGCGGACCTGTTGAAAAGCATCGTATGCGTTCTGAACCTCATCGCATGCGTGCGGTTGACCGGACCATATCTGATTCCGAAACGGTCCGACCGTGAATGGTCGGAAGCGCGACGTCGTACCGACCTGTACTGTCGTCTGGCCGGCTGGATAGGCGTGTTCGCCTACTCGTACGGACTGGGTCACGGGCTCATGCATGCACGGGACGGATGGACCGGCATGGCATCCGGCGTGGAAGTGATCCTCCTGCTGGTCCAAATCCTGAATCTCGCCATCTGGACGTATCTGCTCGTTCGCTCGCATGGCAGGAGCCTGTAGCCTCTTCCCTGTGCGATATCAACAAGGGGTTATGTGGGTAATATGAATCACATACGTAGTCGAGAAGGAGTCGTCATGGACGAGAAAGACAGCATGACGCCGGACACCATCCCGCAGTCCACGCCCGTGGACGGGACCGTTTCGGCCGGAAGGAAGAACCGCAGGCCGGTCGTCATCGGCGTGGCCGCCGTCGCGGCCGTCGCGCTGGTCGCGGGTGGCGTGTGCGGATACAGGGCGTACGAGAACCATCGGGTGTCGGTGGCGCGCCAGGCGTGCCAGTCGGCCGTCACGGACCTGGGTAAGACGGTGAAGTCGTATAAGGCGCTGCTCGGCGCGGATGCTACGACGGCCGCGTTGAAGACGGATGCGACAGGCGTGAAGGACGTGAAGACCCTTGACGCGCTCAAACGGGCCGTTGGGGCGGAGACTCCCGCCATGGTCAAGTGCGACGCGTCCGACAAGACCGGTCTGGACGAGGCCACCGCCAAGGCGGACAAGACGGCCAAGGGCGTGAAGGCGGCTGCGAAGGCGTTGGAGTCGGCCGTGAAGGCGGTCGAGTCGTCGAAGCTGGACAAGACGGTGGCCGACGCGGACGGGCTGTACAGGGCGACGGAAGGCAAGGTCCAGGACGATAAGACCCGTGACGCGTTGAAGCAGGCCATCGCCAAGCGCGACGCCGACGCAATCGCCAAGGCCGTCAGGGCCGTGAACGATTCGAAGACGGCGAAGGACCAGGCCGACGCCGAGGCCACCGCGAAGGCGCAGGCCGAACAGGAGGCCGCAGCCCAGGCGGCCGCCGCACAGCAGGCGCAACGCTCGTACTCGTACGGTTCGTATTCGTCCGGCGGCTGGTCCGGTTCCGCCGGTGGACGGTCCTATTCCGGCGGATCGTATTCAGGCGGATCGCAAGGCCAGGGTGGCGGCTCCCCGAGCGGGAACTCCCCCGCGCCAAGCATCCACTACGACTGGGAAGACAATACTGGGGATCAATACAATTGCCAGCCGGATAAATTCTGTCCGCTTGGATGATTCATTTTTCCCTTGTCCTTTCCGCAGGCCCCGTCCAACAATGGACGGGGCCGTTTTCGTCCGCACGGCATACCACCCCGAACCAATATTGCCCCTTATCGAGGCGTGCGCGCGTGGAACGGATTGGATGGGCCGGTCCCCGTGAGGGGAACCGCGCAGGGAACGTGCGTTCCCGCCGTCCCGTCCCGCCCGCACGGCGGGACGTTCTGCAAGCAGAATCTCTGAAAGGAGACGGAACATTGGGTTCCAACAAGAACAAGAAATGGGGCAAGGCCACGATAGCCGGCCTGGTCGCCGCGGCCACGCTGGCGTCCCCGGTCGTCGGCGCGTTCGCCGCCGACGGTGGCGGCGGCTCCGGTGACGGCACGGGCGCGGGCGACGGCTCCGCCGGCGGCACCGGCAAGATCACATGGGTGTACAAGGACTCCTTCGGCTCCCCGACCCGCGAGAATGTGAAATCCGCCATGGGATCCGTCGGCGTGAAGTCGATGGACGGCAGCGAGTCCAACAGCGCCATCGACGAGGCCGTGAACGGCGCGAACGCCGAATGCGTGGCCCGTTCGAAGGCTTCGGGCAACCAGAATCCGACCTGCCGCCTCGTGTCCGTGGGCTTCGTGCACACGCCCGGCGCGAACGGCGACTGGTACACGGGCGCCAACGGCTCCTTCAGCGCGGACCAGTGGAAGGCGGCCTACAACGCCTCCGGCATCCCGAACGGCACCTATTCGTATCAGGGAGCCAACTACACGACCCGTTCGTTCTTCTCTGATGGACAGACTTCCATCAACAGTCTCGCGGCCCGTGAGATGAGCAAAGCCCCACGCGCCGTCGTCGCCATCGTCCTCGACCAGGACGAACCGCCGGTCGACTACGATCTGACCGTCAGCACGCAGGCGGGTGGCCTGTTCACCCAGGCCGGTTCGACCGATGACGTTTCCGACGCGATCACCACCAGCCGTGGCGGCAGCACGATCTCCGAGGACGTGACGGGCACCGTCACGCTGCATTGGACCGGTCTGGACGGCACGACCCGTACCGCGTCCAAGCAGTTCACCCAGAACAACAACACGACCAAAAGCGTCTCGTTCGGCTACAAGGACGTGGACAAGTCTTGGAAGGTCTGGCCGGCCGGCTCCTACTACTATGATGTGACCGTCGGCAAGCAGGGCCATATGAAGGCCGCGGCCAGCCATATGGGCGCTCAGGACGCGAAGGAATCCTGGAAGCCCGTCTCGCCGCCGCCGTCGAAGAAGCTCACCAACATGGCGGGCCAGCAGGTCACCGCCGAGGCCCAGCAGATCGCTTCCGGCAGCCTGTATACGGCGCATATCACCGCCCAGTCGAACGCGTCCGAGCATTTCTGGCTGTACGACACGATCGACGTGACCGGCCAGAAGGTCCTGATCGGCGGCACCGACAAGGACGACTATTCGAAGATCACCGTGACCGACCAGGACGGCAACACCGTCAAGGCCGACATCACGGTGGACGATTCCCATGCGGGCAAACGCGTCGTCAAGGCGCACGTGCTGAACCCGGTCTCCGGACAATACACGTTGAACGTGCCCCAGTCCGCGACCCCGACCGGCACGGACTACACCATCCCGGACGACAGCCAGGCCTGCTGGACCGGCGACGAATACGGCAATGCGGACAAGAGCCACTGCCAGACAGGCAACAGCGAACAGGTCGGCAAGGTCACTCCGAAGCCCGACAAGGTGTGGGTGTTGGACTCCAACGGCGCCCTGACGGCCGAGGATCCGCAGCATACGAACGACAAGGGCAGCGACAACCGCACGTTCGTGACCGGCGACGCGATCGGCGCCGTGGTCAACGGCCGTATCCCCGCGCACCTGCTCAACCCGTTCACCTCCTACGCGATCACCGATGATTGGACCGCTTCGGCCCAGTGGATCGACTGGAACCACAAGGACCAGGTCAAGGTGTATGTGGATGGTGCGGACGTGACCGACCAGTTCGACATCACGGTCGACACCGCGAAGCACACGACCACCGCGACCGCGAAGCAGTCGTTCCTCACGAAGACCGCGTTCGGCACCAAGGACCGCAAGGTCAAACTGTACATCGGCGGATACGTGAAGCAGACGCCGAACGCGCAGGCCGCGGCCGACCAGAGGAAGCTGACCAACAAGGCCTCCGAGAAGTGGAACAACGAATCCCAGCCGACCAACGAGCCGCCGGTCTACGTGCGCAACCCGAAGCCCGACAAGGTATGGAGCGCCGACCAGGGCCAGGCCGCCACGGCCGAGGACACGGCGTGGAGCAACAAGGTCAACGCGGACACGCACACGTTCGTCCAGCAGGACGATTTCGGCGTGACCGTCAACGGCCTGCTGCCGAAGAACCTCGCCAGGAAGATGAGCTCCTACGAATTGGGCGATGATTTCTCCAAGAGCGCCAGGAACATCGACCTGGACTCCGCGTCGGTGACCGTCACCATCGACGGCAAGGACGCGAACAGCCTGTTCGACGTGCACAAGCAGGATGGCAGGGTGTGGATCACCGCGAAACAACCGCTGCTCGACACGACCTACAACCAGGCGGCGGACCGCAAGGTGCGCATGACCATCAAGGGCGCGTTCATCAAGGGCGTGCTCAAGGCCGGCCGGAAGGTCCAGCTCACCAACGGCGATTGGGAGAAATGGAACCAGCAGACCGTGCCCGGCAACGAGCCGCCCGTCAGGGAGTGGAGCCCGAACCCGGACAAGAGCTGGATCAAGCTCGGCGATGACGGCACCTGGCAGGCCGTGGTCGATCCGGACGAGACGAACAAGACCGGCGCCGACACGTTGAAGTTCCTCGACGGCGACCAGGTCGCGTCCGTGGTCAACGGCGTCATCGCGTCCGATCTCGTCAAGGTCACCGACATCAAGCTGACCGACGATTACGCCAAGGCCGACTACATCTGGGACCTCACGTCCGACAAGTCGAAGATCCGCGTGTACGAGGCCGACGCCACGACCGACGCGGCATCCTCCGTCGCGGACATCGCGAACAAGGGCCGTGACGTGACCGACCAGTTCGACATCACCGTCCAGGGCACCAAGGTCACCGCGACCGCGAAGCCGGAGTACCGTGCCGCGCAGGCCGGATTGAAGAATCCGAAGCAGATCAGCCTGCTCCTGCCTGGCGTGGTGAACTTCGCCAACGGCAAGGGCGCGGCCCAGGTCCGCAAGGACTTCAGGAAGGCCGCGGGCGACGAGCTCACGTTCTGCGAGAACCCCGACGGCTCCAAGCTGACCAACTCGGGTTCCGAGAAGGTCAACAACGAGTCCCAGCCGACCAACGAACCGCACATCTGCGGCTACGTCCCACCGGTCAGGAAGAAGGTCATCGCCGAAGGCAGCCAGGGCGGCGCGAACAACGACGCCGACGACAAGGTCGTGTATCCGGGCCAGAAGGTCGAATACCGTCTCACCACGCAGCCGAAACTGCCCGCCGACCTCGGATACCGGATCGTGTCCATCCAGGACACCGACGTGTACGACCAGTACCTCGAACCCGACCCGCAGACCCTGGAGGTCACCGACCTCGCCACCGGCGGACAGCTGACCACCAGCGACCCGCAGATGGGCGTCGAAGGCGACTACACGGTCGCATGGGACACCGCGGCGCACAAGTTCACCATCACATACTCGAACAAGTACGTGGCCGAACATTGGAAGGCCGGCACGAACCCGCAGGTGCAGGTCCGTTTCGAAGGCACCGTCGCGAAGAACGCTCCCGTCGACCGCAAAGTGGCCAACCAGTGGGCGCTCACGCTGAACAACATGATCACCCCGTCGAACATCGTCGACAACCTGCCGCCGGTCCACAACCCCTCCAAGAAGGACAACCAGTCCAAGGAGCAGGGCGATCCGACCGTCAGCATCGACGGGAAGACCATGCTGCTGGGCGATACCGGCAACTATCTGGTCACCCTCGACCTGAAGCAGACCAACAACGCGTACCGCGTGTGGAAGGCCGGCATCACCGACGATTTCGATGACGAGTACGTCGCCATCGACGAATCCAAGATCGAGGTGCTCGACCAGTCCGGCAAGGACGTGACCGGAAAGTTCAACATCCAGATCAAGGACGGCGTCGCATACGTGTACGCGAAGACCGTGGACACGTGGATCCCGAAGAAGGGCGTCACCGTCAAGGGCGACCCCCAGCCGAAGGACCTCGCCAAGTATTCGACCAACGGCAAGCATGATCCGCTCAACGATCCGGCCATCGACCAGAACCTCCTCGGCCAGACCTACCAGGTCGTCATGCCGTACAAGGTCGTCAAGGTCAAGGACGGGTACACGGTCAGGAACAAGGCCATCCAGGTCACCAACGACACGACCGTGGAGACCAACGAGGTGTCCAACCCGCTCAAGCCCGTCAACCCGGCCAAGGACGTGACCGTCAAGGTCGGCGGCGAAAGCATCGACGGCAGAAGCGTGTACAAGGACCGCACCTTCCTCTACCAGCTCGACAGCTCCGTCATCCCGGCCGACCGCGCCTACCCGCAGGTCGGCCAGTGGAGGATCGTGGATCCGCTGAACACCGAGTTCGACCAGTACACGGGCCAGTGGGCCGTGTACGCGACCCGCGACCTGTACAGGGACGGCAAGGTGCTCGCCGCCAAGGGCGACAAGCTCGCCGGCAACGGCTTCGACGGCTCGAAGCTCGGCGGCGAACTGTTCACCGCCACGGCCGACGCCAACGGCCAGGTCACCGTCGAGGCGACCGAAGCGTACCGTGCCCTCGTGTCCGCGGACAACGCGCATGAGAACGGCTGGCGCGCGTACATCCAGTGCAAGCGCCTGAAGGTGTCCGAACGCGTCGAGAACCAGTTCACCGAGATCTTCAACGACAAGGAGTTCCAGTCCAACATCGTGTGGACCCGCACCCCGGACATGACCCCGTCGATCCACATCGAGAAGTACGACGTGGCCTCCGGCGAACAGGCCGGCGACCGCGACGACGTCAAGGACGCGTTGAAGATGGCCGGAGACAGCCAGCAGATCGCGTTCAAGATCACCAACACGTCCAAGACGGACTCCTCGACCGGTGAGGGCGCCTGGTATCTCGCCAAGGACCTCAAGATGGTCGACAGGACCATCGCCGGCGAAGGCGACGTCACGGACCTGAAGTATCCGGACGATTGGGACACCCTCGTGCTCAAGCCCGGCGAGTCCACCATCATCACCGGCACGTTGAAGGGCGTCGAGCAGGGCGGCAAGCACACCGACCGTGTGAAGGTCACCGGCACGCCGCTCGTCGAATGCCCCGTCACCGACCAGTTCGGCGGCCAGCAGCCCACCGACGGCAACCAGACCGGCGACACGAAGGTCGACGGCGACGCGTCCGACACGACAGGCCTCAAGCAGGTCAAGGTCGGCGACAAGACCCTATGCGAGGACACCACCGTGGACTCGAACACCGACGACTGGAGCGGCTACCGCGAAGATCTCGCCAAGACCGGCATGGCCATCGGCGGCGTCCTGCTGTCCCTCATCGCCTTCGGCGGTGTCGGCGTGACCCTCTTGGGCGCACGTCGCAGGACCTCGACCGTCAAGCACGGCGTGCATGCCGCCAAATGATCCGATGACCGTTCGGATCCGCCATACGGCATGAGTGACGCCACGGGCGGGATGTTGGAGGATTCTCCAACATCCCGCCCTTTTCCTTTCCCGGACCGTGGATGCCGTACAAGACCGGCGTGGCTCGTCCGAAAGAACGGCCCACGCCCCCATCCATCTTATTGGGGTGCCACCCGTTCGAATATCTGCGCTCATACGGCCATGTGCACGTGGGAATGGTTGAGAGATCCGGCAACCGGCCGGCGATCCGAAAGCGGACGCCGACGATATCGGACTTCCACGGCAGCGTGAGCCGTCCGTGCAGAAAACAGAAGAATCCCTATCAAAGGAGACATCCAGTATGAATATGAAGAAGATCTCAGCCGCGTGCGCGACCGCCGCCGCGTTGGCCGCGTTGTGCGTCCCGGGCTCGGCGTTCGCGGCCGACGGCACGCTCACCCTGAACGCGGGCGACGGCAGCACCCTCGCCGGACACAGCTTCACCGTGTACAAGGTCGCTGGATACAACGACGTCGTCAAGGACGGCGCGAACGTGAAGAGCGTGAGCGCCTCATCCCCGGACGCCACGACCGACGCGTGGGTCAAGGCCGCGTTGAACAAGAACGGCGTGACCTACAACACGTCCGAAGGCCGTAACGCCGCCGAACAGCTCCTGCGGTTGAAGACCAATTCGGACACGCTGCGCAAGGTCGCCGGCACCCTGCAGTCCACCGCCGCGTCCAGCAAGGTGGCGGCCGTGAAGACCAACCAGACCTCCGCCACGGGCAGTCTGAACCTGACCCTGCCGGAGGGCTATTATCTCGTCGTCGACGCCCAGGGAATCCCGATCCTCGTGTCCACCACGATCGGCGGCAGCGTCAGGATGAGCAACGGCCAGACCCTCGGTTCCACCCAGATCAAGACCAACGTCACCAAGATCGACAAGAAGATCAAGAGCGTGGACGGCACGTGGAAGGATTCCGCGGCCGCGACCAACGGCGAGACCCGTGACTTCAAGGCCACGTTCACCGTGCCGAACAAGCTGGCCGTGGACACCATCACCCTCGAGGACCACATGACCGGCATCACCTACATCGACGGCTCCTTCCACGCGACCACGTCGTCCGGCACGGACGTGACCAACCAGTTCGGCACCATCGGCAAGGACAAGGTCGGCAATTCCGACGGCACCGGCTTCAAGGTCACCAGCCTGCAGAGCTTCGTGGACACCTACCAGGGCAAGCAGGTGACCGTGACCTACCAGGGCAAGGTCGTCAACGCGTCCAAGGCCAACCAGGGCCTCAACCAGATCCTGATCACCTCGAACTGGCTGCCCAACGTGGTCCCGCCGGACGTGCCGACCCCGAACCCGGGCACCGATGAGACCCCGGTCCCGACCTACGACGTGAATCTGAAGAAGATCAGCGCGGCCGACGGCAACAAGGTCATCCAGGGCGCCAAGTTCAAGCTCCACAACGACAGCCTGAACCAGTGGTACGTGTGGAACACGGGCTCGAACCAGTGGACGTTCACCACGGATGAGTCCAAAGCCACCGAATTCTCCACGAACGCGTCCGGCGTGATCAACTTCACCCGTCTGGGCGCCGGCACGTACACCGTGAAGGAGACCCAGGTGCCGACCGGCTACTTCAGCTTCGTCAAGCCGAGCTTCACCCTCAAGATCACCGACGACGGCCACGTGACCATCACCGGCAAGGACCAGCCGGGACTCACCGGCACGGTCAACAACGCGGACGGCAAGACCACCACCCCGACCGCCGTGGTGAAGAACATCGACAACATCACCCAGCTGCCGCAGACCGGCGCGACCACCATGGCCGTCATGCTGGTCGGCGCGTTCGCGATCATCCTCGTGGCCGCCGCGTCCGGCTTCGCCGCCTACCGAGTCCGCCACGAGAACCTGGGCGACGGTCCGGCCATCGCCTGATTTTTCCGAATCGTCCCCGGCCTCGAAAGCGAAGGGCCGGGGATCCAGGAGCCGGGATCGTGCGGCCTTTTCTCCTGTCAGCCGCACGATCCCGGCCCTCTTCCAAGAAAAACACGGAACTCGCATATGAATCACAAAGGATGAGGGAAAATGGGATTCCTTACAAGACTTCTCGCCGGTCTCACGGCGGCCGCGGCGTTAGGCACCGGCCTGGCCGGCACCGCCAACGCGGTCGACGTGACCGGCGC
>ERZ1106954.305-NODE-305-length-43411-cov-9.611034_pt1 | contig 43411 bp, 26 predicted proteins | sample MGYA00403678_ERZ1106954 | MGnify/ENA primary metagenome ERZ1106954 (study PRJEB35170, sample SAMEA104062445) | human gut metagenome | biome: human gut; feature: human-associated habitat; material: faeces | place: Denmark | collected 2012-08-20 ... | reverse complement strand
AGCCCGAGGATCGCGTGGGCCATATCGTGGGCGAATTGGGGCGTATGTAGATGATCGAGATGAATGCTGTTTCCGCCGGTACCGAGCTCGACGCGGCGCGTGACGCGGGCCGCGAGGGCAAGTCCGCGGGCTGGTGCGCGTGGAGCGCGGGCGATGCATCGCTGACGTTTTCGCTGGTCGTGCGCCCCGATGTGAACATGCACGCCTTCCACGGCCTGCCGTTTGTGGCCGCAATGGGCATGATGGACGCGCTCGCGGGCACGGCCGCAACGCCGGGCCTGGGGCTTGCCGGCAAGGTGGGTATCCAGTGGCCGAGTGACATCGTGTGCGGCGCGCCTGCGTTTGAGACGTCGCTCGCGCGCGTCGCCGTCAACGGCGGTGCCGGTGCCGCGGGCATGTTTGCCGCGGTGACGGTGGATGTCGAGCGTGCGGTGCTAGGCGAGCTCGGCGTGGATATGGCCGACGAGGCGCTGGTCGAGGCATTGGCCGCGGCGGTGCTCGCTCGCGTTGACGCCTGGGCGGTTGCCGCCAACACGCCACAGGGCGCTGCCGGCCCGCTGGCCCCGGTGCTGGGTGAGTACTTCGATATGGTGCCGCTGCTGGGTCGTCAGGTCGCGGCGGTGTCGCCCAACGGCCTGCCGCTCGCGGTCGGCGTGTTTGCGGGCCTGGACATCTGGGGTCGCGCGACCATTAAGACCGATGCCGGCGAGCAAGAGTTTCCGCCCGAGGCCGTACGGATACGCGGGCTGTAACGCCTCGGCTTCGCCAGAGCCTACCCCAGCTCCTGCATGCGGCGGTAGATTTCGCAAATGCCTTTGATGGTGAGTTGTCCATCGACCACGTCGAAGGCGGCGGTCGAATCGGCGACGATGCTGGCGAGGCCGCCCGTGGCTATAACGGTGGCGTCCTCGCGTCCCAGCTCGCGCTTCATGCGCGCGACCAGGCCCTCGGCCATGGCGGCAGCGCCCGTTACGGCGCCGACCTTGATGCACTCCTCGGTATCGCGGCCGATGGCGTGCTCGGGCGCCTCGAGCGGAACGCTGGCGAGCTTGGCGGCTCGGGCGGCGAGCGCGTCCATCGAAATGCGGATGCCTGGCGCAATCGCTCCGCCAATGTAATAGCCGTCTTCGTCGATGACGTCGATATTGGTTGCGGTGCCAAAGTCCACCACGATCGCCGGGGCGCCGTAGAAGGTCTCGGCAGCGACGGCGTTGGCGATGCGGTCGGCACCAACGGCCTGGGGGCGCGCCGCGCGCAGCTTGGTCACGGCCGCCGTCTGCGGCCCAATGACGATGGCGTCTGCCGCGATGCGGTCGGCCACGGCGTGCCACTCGCGCGAGAGCTGCGGCACCACGCCGGCAAAGGCGATCGCGTCGACCGCGCCGAGCGAGAGGTCGTACATCTTAAAGAAGCCCATCAGGCGCACGTGAATCTCGTCGGCGGTATAGGAGCGGTCGGTGGGCATGCGCCACGACTGCACCAGCTCGTCTCCGTCAAACAGGCCCATGGCCGTCTGCGTGTTTCCCATATCGATAGCGAGCAGCATGTCTACTCCAGGTGTCGGCGTAAAAGGACGCACACCATTGTATACGCGCCGCCGACGGCGCTCGGCTGCGATTCGTTTACGGTGATATGGACCGAGGGGTTTAAATATGAAGGAATTATGCTCTACGAGATTTTCCTTGCCGTTTACCGAACTCCCGCGTAATATTCTTTCTTGCGCACATGAGGCGCCCAGACATTGCGGGGTGGAGCAGTCTGGTAGCTCGCCGGGCTCATAACCCGGAGGTCGTAGGTTCAAATCCTGCCCCCGCGACCAAGAACTTGCAGCTCGTCGGCCTAGCCGGCGAGCTTTTTTTGTTATTCCGGGATCGTTTCTTCGGTTCAATTCTCGGCCTCTCAAACAAAATCTCGATCTGTAACATCTAGACCCGATTTGGGCGGCTAGGTGTTACAGATCGAGATATACCGGTGGGTTGGGTCGTGTTTGTCTAAATCTGTAACACGAGGGACGGATTTTGCCGAGTTGTTGTTACAGATTGAGATTTTCTAGCAGGCGGGTTTGGTTTGTCTCGATCTGTAACAGGTAGGGGTCAAAAGTGGGCCTAGCTGTTACAGATTGAGATTGTTGAGGTTGGGTCGAGGGGAATATCTCGATCTGTAACAGTAAGACCCGGTTTTGCCGAGTTGTTGTTACAGATTGAGACAAACCGACGGGCCGCCACGCCCCATCCACCTGCTGCCACCTGATATTCGCCGATTTCCGTTGTGCCGCTGTGCCCCCATGCCATATCCTCTAGACAACTACGCGGCATCATCGCCGCCGCGCCTACAAGAGAGGAATATCCATGACCGCACCTGCATCCAAGCTGCTCCAGCCCATTACGGTTGGCCCCCTTGAGCTCAAGAACCGCATTATGTTCCCGCCGCTTACCACCGGCTACGAGGAGCGCGACGGTTCCATCGGCGAGCGCAGCCTGGCTTTTTACGAGCGCCTGGCCCGTGGCGGCGTGAGCTACATCGTCATCGGCGACGTTGCTCCCGTCATGACCGCAAGCCCCACGCCCAAGCTGGCAACCGACGCCCAGATCCCCACGTTTAAGGCGCTGGCCGACGCCGTCCACAAGCACGGCGCCAAGGTCGCGCTGCAGCTGTTCCACCCCGAGTACGACGTGCCCGGTGTCGGCCGCATGGTCATGGGCTCCATGGCTGCCGCCAAGGCCGCGCAGGAGGCCAAGGCCGCCGGCGACGAGGAGGCCTTTGCCGCCAAGATGGCCGAGTCCAACGAGATCCGCAATCAGGCATACGCCAAGCTGCACCACGACATGCAGCACTTTGTGAACGAGGCGAGCGTAGAGCAGCTCACCCAGATCAAGGAGGCCATCGCCGCCTCGGCCGCCCGCGCGCAGCAGGCCGGGATCGACGCCATCGAGGTCCACGGCGACCGTCTGGTGGGTTCGCTGTGCTCGGCAATCCTCAACAAGCGCACCGACGAGTACGGTGGTTCGTTCGAGAACCGCGTCCGCTATGCGCTGGAGGTCGTCGCCGCCATTAAGGAAGCCGCGCCGCAGCTGATGGTGGAGTACAAGCTCCCCGTGATCATGGAGAACCCCGACGGCACGCCGCGCGGCAAGGGCGGCCTGCAGCCTGACGAGGCCTGCGAGTTCGCCAAGCTACTCGAGGGCGCGGGCATCGATATGATTCAGGTTGCACAGGCCAACCACACCGGCAACATGGGCGACACCATTCCGCCCATGGGCGCCATGCCCTACAACTGGACGCTGCCCGTGGCCGAGCGCGTCAAGGCCCTGGTCTCCGTGCCGGTGGCAACCGTCGGCCGCGTGGTCTCGGTCGAGGCCGGCGAGAAGATTCTGGAAGACGGCGCTGCCGACATCATCGCCTACGGCCGCTCGCTCATGTGCGACCCCGACATTGCGCTGAAGGCCGCCACGGGCGAGCCCATCCGCGAGTGCCTCAACTGCAACAAGGGTTGCGTCGACGCGATCCAAAACCGCAAGTACATCTCGTGCGTGCTCAACGCCGAGAACGGTGACGAGGCGACCATCGCCATCAAGCCGGGCGAGGGCGACAAGAAGATCGCCGTGGTGGGCGGCGGTATTGCCGGCCTGGAGGCCGCACGCGTGGCGGCCAAGCGCGGCTACGATGTGACCGTCTACGAGGCGAGCGATCACCTGGGCGGCCAGATTGTGCTGGCGGCCGCGCCTCCGCGCAAGGACGAGATCATGCGCTCGGTCGAGTATTACGAGAAGATTCTGCCCGGCCTGGGCGTGAAGGTTGAGCTCAACCATGCCGCTACCGCTGAGGACCTCAACGCCGCCGACGCCGCGATTGTGGCCGTGGGCGCGCACGACGTGGTCATCCCCGTTCCGGGTGCCGATTCGGACAAGGTCGTCTCGAGCTGGGACGTGCTGGCCGGCAAGGTGGAGCTTACGGGCCGCGTCGCTGTCATTGGCGGTGGCCTGGTGGGCACCGAGACTGCCGAATACCTGCTGCAGCACGGCTGCGAGGTGGCGATCGTGGAGATGCTCGACAAGATTGCCGCGGGCGAGTCCGAGACCATTCTGCCGCTGATCATGAGCGATTTTGCAGAGCACAACGTGGAGCAGCATGTTAAGACCCGCCTGACCGCCATTACCGACGAGGGCGTGGAGGCCATTCGCACCACCGAGGACGGCGCCGAGGAGCCGGTGAAGATCGCCTGCGATTACGTGGTGATGGCCGTGGGCTCCAAGGCCAACGCGTTTGACCTGGATGGCGTGACGGTGCCCGTGACCTGCGTGGGCGACTGCTCGGGTGAGCGCACCGCCGACATTGCGAGCGCCATTCGCACGGCGTATCACGCGGCCAACGAGCTGTAGTTGAACATCGCGGCCAGGCGGGGCGGTAGCACGGATCCGTCTCGCCCGGCTGTGTCCCGTCGGGTGTCAACCGGTGCGGGGCCTGCAAGCGCAGCAGGTCCCGCCCTTTTTGTTTTGCTCCGGTGGATGGCAATGCGCGGTAACCATGAGGAGTGAGGACGTCTACTGCCTTGGAGATCACTCAAAATTATTGGGGGAGGGGTTAATAACTATATCCTCTATATCAAAGGACATAAAGAGATGCCAATTTTGTTGACAAGCGAATGACGATTAGCTGCGAGTCAGCTACCAGCGTAAATAATCGATAAAGAAATGTCGTAATTTGGTGCCAAATGCCCAGATAACGCCGCGTCTATTTTAATAAACTGCTTTGAGCAAACAGTAAAATGCTACTATCTAACTTGCACGTAAGAAAGCAGATTAACGGTTAAGGCTAAGAAGTGGCAGGTATGTCGGAAGCAACTAGGACTCGCACGCATGCGCCCGAGGTTAGGCAGCGCGCCGTCGAGATCCTCCAAGAGGGGGTCGGTCATCGCGCCCTCGCCGCGGAGCTTGGCATTCCCCAGGCCACGGCTCGTCAGTGGGCCCGCGCGTATGCCGTGGGCGGTGCCGACGCCGTTCTCAATGCCGGTTCGCATCATCACACCTACTCGTACGACGTAAAGCTCGCTGTGGTTAAGGACCGTCTGGAAAACGGCTTGACGGTTCGCGAGGCCATGATCAAGCACAAGATTCCCAGCGAGTCTTCGGTCAAGGCTTGGTGCCGTCAGTACCGCGAGAGCGGTGAGGCCGCACTGGTCGATAAGCCGCGCGGTCGCAAGCCGCGCGTTAAAAAGGCGGAATAGCAAACGGGATGGTGCGCCCATAGGGGCGCATTTTTCTTGCCGCGCCAACTTTTTGGACCGGCGCGAGCCTGTCGGGACATCCTCCAAAGTGGCCAATAAACCGCGCGCAGTGGCCCGCGCGCCTGTCGCTGCGATAGGGGAGCGTCGCCCCACTGCTCCAAAGCGGACGTGCCCTTACCCCGTACGCCTAAAACTCCCCAGTTGACCGAAAACCTGCCGCCGCTGCTCCTCAATTGAGCTATAACGTTAAATAATTGCAGCGTTTTTGCATGGGGGAGTGATGGTATGACGCTACTGTATTTCCTTACCCTGTTTCCGCTGGTACCGGCGCTGAGCATGCTGCTCGCGCGCGGTGACCGCGCCCGCGATGCGGTGGGGCTCATAGGTTCCGGCATTATTATGGCGGTGACGGTTGTAGTCGCCGTCATGTTTTTTGGCACGGGTCCGCAGAGCTTTGAGGTTGCCCCCGGTACCTCGCATGTGCTCTCGATCATCAGCTCCGTCATCGACGTCATCCTGTGCGCCGTCATCCTATACAACGCGTACAAATATAGGAACGCGCTCACCACGGTGCTCGGCATAGTCCAACTGGTGGGCTCGCTCGCCTTTGCAGCCATGACGCTGCCCGCGACCGAAGCCGTCACCGCAACCCCGCTCTACCTGGACTACATGAGTGTGATCATGGTGCTCGCCGTTGGCATTGTCGGCAGCCTTATCTGCGTGTATGCCCTGGGCTACATGAAGGACTTCCAGGCCCATGACGAGCACGAGGCCGCGCTGCGCGGGCAGACCGCGCCCGACCGTCGCCCGCAGTTCCTGGCGCTCATGTTCCTGTTCCTCTCGGCCATGTTCGTCATCGTGACGAGCGACAACCTTGAGTGGCTGTTCTGCGGCTGGGAAATCACCACCGTGTGCTCGTTCCTCATGATTGGCTACACGCGCACGCCCGAGGCCATCAAAAACGCCTTCACCCAGATCATCCTCAACATGCTGGGCGGCATCGCGTTTTTGGCGGGCCTTATGTTTCTGCACGTCAACGGCATGCCGCTGACCATCTCGGGCATGATCGAGCTTTCCGGCGCCGGTACCGCGCAGTCCGCACTGCTGGTGATGCCGGTCGTCCTGCTATCGCTCGCCGCCCTTACCAAGGCCGCACAGATGCCGTTCCACACTTGGCTGCTGGGCGCCATGGTTGCCCCCACGCCCACGAGCGCCCTGCTGCACTCGTCAACCATGGTCAAAGCCGGCGTGTTCCTGATGGTCAAGCTGAGCCCGCTCTATGCCATCTATCCCGTGACCGGCTTTATGGTCACGAGTGTGGGTGCCATCACGTTTTTGCTCGCTGCCCTCATGGCCATCTCGCAGAGCAACGCCAAGCGTGTACTCGCGTACTCCACCATTTCCAACTTGGGCCTCATCAGTGCCTGCTTGGGTGTCGGCGCGCCCGAGGCCGTATGGGCGGCCATCTTCCTGATCCTGTTCCACACGGTGGCAAAGTCGTTGCTGTTCCTGTGCGTGGGCACGGCCGAGCATCATATCGGCAGCCGCAATATCGAGGACATGGACGGTATGTTCAGCCGCATGCCGCACCTGACGCGCCTGATGATGCTGGGCATCATGGGCATGTTTGTGGCGCCGTTTGGCATGCTCGTGTCCAAGTGGGGCGCCCTGGTGGCGTTTGCCCAGACCGGCAACGTGCTCATGATCATGGTTCTGGCCTTTGGCTCGGCCGCGACGTTTTACTTCTGGGGCAAGTGGCTTGCCAAGCTTTCGGGCGTCGACCCCACGGCTCAAAACGTTGAGGTCAATGTTCATAAGACCGAATGGATGGCCCTCAACACCATCGCCGCGCTGCTGATTCTGTGCTGCGTGGCGTTCCCGGTTATCTCGAGCGGTCTGGTGTCGCCTTACTTGGCCATGGTGTTTGGCCGCGTGCCGTACGTTATCGGCAAGGACGCCATGTATCTGATGGTGGTTATCGTGGCGTTTATCGCCGTGGTGCTGCTGACTTCATTCCGCGTGAGCAATAAGCCGCACGTCAACGTGTACCTTTCGGGCGTGGGAACCGATAAATATCGCCATTTCCGCGGCTCGATGGGACACGAGGTAAAGGCTGAAAAGCGCAATTGGTACTCGGAGGACGCCCTTGGCGAGAAGCGTATTGGTCCCGCGGGTAGCGTCGTGTGCTGCAGTATTATCTTGTTTGCGCTGCTGTGTTGCGCGTGGATTGGGCCCGAGCGGCTTGCCATGAGTGCGCCCTCGGTGCTGCGCGGCAAGTATTTTGAAGGCTCGGGCGTCGTGGGCATATTTATTGGTACCGTGGTGTTTGCCCTGCTGGCGCCTTTGGTTGGTGGCCTGATCGACGGCGTTGACCGCAAACTTTCGGCCCGTATGCAGGGCCGCGTGGGCCCGCGCCTGCTCCAGCCTTTCTACGACGTTGCCAAGCTGCTGCGCAAAGCCCCTGCCAGCGTAAACACCATGGACGATACCTATATGGCGTGCGCGCTCATCTTTACCGTCGTGGGCGGCGGCATCTTTGTGTCGGGCTCTAACACGCTACTGTGCGCTTTTATGGTGACGCTCGCCGCGATCTTTGTGGTGTTGGCGTCCGCCTCGACGCAAAGCCCGTTTGCCCAGGTTGGCGCCGATCGTGAGTTACTGCAGGTTATGAGTTACGAGCCCGCCGTTTTGCTGATGAGCGTGGGCCTGTACCTTGCCACCGACAGCTTTGATTCCATCGCCGTGACGGGGCAGTCGGCCCCCATCATCGTGTACAGCGCGCCCATTTTCCTGGCGCTGCTCGCGGTGCTTACCATCAAGCTGCGCAAGTCGCCGTTTGACCTTTCGTACTCGCATCACGCGCATCAGGAGATCGTCCAGGGCGTCGCCACCGAGATGAGCGGCGGCACGCTGGCCAAGATGACCCTTATGCACTGGTGCGAGACCGTGCTGTTTTTGATGTGGGTGGGCATGTTCTTTGTTTGGGACAACCCCGTGAGCTGGGTTGTAGCCCTGGTCGTGATGGCCGCGACGTATTTTGTCGAGGTCCTGATCGACAACACCTTCGCACGCAGCACCTGGCGCAGCTGCTTTAGGCTCGGATGGGGCGTGGCGCTGGTGTTTGGCCTGCTCAACCTTATGCCCATCCTCGTTGACGTGTTTATTTAGGAGGCGGCATCCATGGATCATAAAATGTCGCGCTCGCCGTGGGTCATTCATTACGACGGCTCGAGCTGCAACGGATGCGATATCGAGGTGCTGGCCTCGCTCACGCCGCTGTTCGATGCGGAGCGCTTTGGCGTGGTCAACACCGGCAACCCCAAGCATGCGGACATCTTTTTGGTGACGGGGTCGGTCAATGCCCAGAACCTGCCCGTCGTGCGCCAGATCTACAGCCAGATGCTCGAGCCCAAGTGCGTGGTGGCGTGCGGCATTTGCGCGTGTTCGGGCGGCGTATTCCGCGATGCCTATAACGTGATCGGCGGCGTGGACCGCGCGATTCCCGTGGACGTGTATGCGCCCGGGTGCGCCATTCGTCCCGAGACCGTGATCGATGCCATCGTGGAGGCGTGCGGCATCCTTGATCAGAAGGAGGCCGTGATGCGCGCCGGCGGTGACCCGCTTACCGTGGGCGGCGCTGCTACCTGGGATGGCGGCGTTGAGCTAGGCGAGGACGGGTTTGTAGCTGCTGCGGGGGCCGGGGCCGGTGTCGACGCAGGCGCGGCTGACGGTGCGCCCGCCGCTGCAAAGGAGGCCAAGTAATGCAAAAGGCTATCTATACCACCGTCGGGATCGACGAGCTCCTGCCGCATGTTCAGGTGCTCAAGGGCGTCGGCGCGCGCTTTGTGCAAATGCACGCCGAGCGCAACGTCGACGACGGCACGTATCGCTTGGTCTATACGTTTATCAACGTTCGTGCTGCTCAGGAGCAGACCGCGCGGGACGGAAACTATGCGATTGAGAATCTGGTGGTCGAGGGTATCGACCAGTACCAGGAGATTCCGTCCATCAGCTCGTACTATCCGGCGGTATTCCCGTTTGAAAACGAGGCGCACGACCTGTTTGGTCTTGCCATCACCGACATGCAGATCGACTTTAAGGGCTTTTTCTACCAGGTCTCGACTGCCGAACCCATGAGCGTTATCTCGCCCGAGGTGAAGGCCGCGCGCGAGAAGGCCATGAAGGTGCGTGCCGCCGCCGAGGCCAAGGCGCGCAAGGCCGCGGCTGAGAAGGCCGCCGCTGCCACGGCCGCTGCGGGGGAGGGCGCTGGCGATACTGCGGGCGCTGCCGTCGCTCAGCCCGCTGCGGCTGCCGGCTCTGATGCTCAGCATGATGATGCCGCTGCCAAGGCCGCGCTCAAAGCCGCCGAGCTGGAAGCAAAGCTCGCCGCCATGGATCCCGAGAAAGCGGCCAAGGTCCGCGCGGCGCTTGCCGCCAAGGCCACCCGCGACAAGCAGAACAAGGAGGCGTAAGGTCCATGGCACATCGCTCCGTTATTCCGTTTGGCCCGCAGCACCCGGTGCTGCCCGAGCCGCTGCATCTGGACCTGGTGATCGAGGACGACCGCGTTATCGAGGCGATTCCGCAGATTGGCTTTGTGCACCGCGGACTTGAGAAGCTCACCGAAAAGCGCGATATGCATCAGTTTGGGTACATCGCCGAGCGCATCTGCGGCATCTGCGCCGTGGGCCATAGCTGCGGCTATGCCAGCGCCTGCGAGCGCATGCTCGACATCGAGGTGCCCGGCCGCGTGCAGTATATCCGCACCATTTTGCACGAGCTTTCGCGCATTCACTCGCACCTGCTGTGGCTGGGCCTGCTCGCCGATGCCTTTGGCTTTGAGGCGCTGTTCTATCGTTCGTGGACCCTACGCGAGCAGATTCTCAAGATCTTCGAGAGCACCTGCGGCGGCCGCGTGATCCTTTCAATTAACGAGATCGGCGGCCTTAAGCACGACATCGAGGACTCCGAGCTGGCGGGCATTGTCCAGACGCTCGATGCCATGCGTCCCGACTACGAGGCCCTGGTGCATACGTTTTTGGACGACGACAGCTGCGGCGAGCGCCTGCACGGCGTGGGCGTGATCAGCAAGAAGGACGCGCTTGATCTGTCGATGGTCGGCCCGTTCGGTCGCGCCTCGGGCGTGGACTACGACGTGCGCATGTTCGGCGACGGTGCCTATGCGGACTTGGTTGCGTTTGAGCCCATCGTTGCTACCGATGGCGACTGCTATGCCCGCTGCCAGGTGCGTTGTGCCGAGGTCACGCAGGCCATGGACATCATCAAAGAGCTTGTGGGCAAGATTCCGCACGACGGCATCGGCGGGCGCACCAAGCTCACGCCGGCCGACGGCGCGCGCGGCGAGGTTGTGATTGAGCAGCCGCGCGGCGAGGCGTATTACTATGTGCGCGGCAACGGCACCAAGAACCTGGACCGCTTCCGCGTGCGCACGCCGACGTCGCAGAACCTGGCGGGTTTGACGCATGCGCTGCAGGGCGTGCTCCTTGCCAACGTGCCCATGATTATCCTGACCATCGACCCCTGCATTAGCTGTACGGAAAGGTAGGCGCGGCATGAGTTTACTGACATTTGCCAAGACGGCCTTGGGCTCTATGGTCAAGCAGCCGGTCACGGTGTGCTATCCGCAGGAGAAGCTCGCGGCACCCGAGCGACTGCGCGGGCACATCGTTAACGACATGGACGTGTGCATTTGCTGCGGCATGTGCGCGCGGCGTTGCCCGGCGGGCGCGCTCGCGGTCGATCGCAAAGGCGGTACCTGGTCGATTGACCCGTACGCCTGCGTGGTGTGCGGCGAGTGCATCGAAAGCTGCCCCAAACACTGCCTGAGCATGGACACCGCCCGTACCCCGGTTGCGGCGGACAAGACTCCCACGGTAGAAACCAAGCCGGAATAGCGCTGGAACAGGGGCCGGCGGGGCAAAAATGCCCCACCGGCCCCGCGCGTGAACGCGCGGTTGGGCTGCCACGAACAAAACTATGCCGGATTACGGGGCTGGATAGCGAACCTCCGACCATACAGAAAATCGCAAAAACAAAACCGCAGGTAGACAGCCTGCCGTTTTTCAAAAAATGAAGGTATGGATGAGGGTCCCGACTTTAGCCCCGTAATTCGGCATAGTTTTGAAATGGCACCATATCCGTAACAGCCCTTGATCTCCTGCGGACGGAGGAAAACGGACCATTTTGGCCTTGCGATGGCTGCCGCGTGACCCGTCTGCCACGAAATGGGCCCATCTACTACGTTTAAGCCGCTGCCCTTAACCATGGCGAACAACGCAAAAACAAAACAGCAGGTAGAACGCCTGCGGTTTTTAGTAAAACGTGGGTATGGTCAGGGGTATCGGGTCAAACGTAGTAGATGGGCCAGTTTCGTGGCGGGCATCGCCAGCTGATTCCCCGGGGACGGAGGAAAACGGATCATTTTGCTCCCGCAAGGCCCCACATAGCGCCGTCTGCCGCTGTGCGCGCTCACGACTTTTGAGTCGCACCCGTTTTCCTGCGAAAACGCCGTGTCTCAACTTTGGTGAGACATTTGTCTCACGCCCAAAACAGAATCTGGAACATGTGTCACCTGCCCAAATTGTGTCTCATTTCGTAACTTTAGGCTGTTGCAAGGTCTGAGACCGCGAGAAGGGAGACGCGATGAGTAAGTACACGAGGGGTCTCTTGGCGGTGATACTGGCCGTAGTGCTGGTGTTGCCGGCTGCGGCATTTGCCATGCTGCCCGAGGCCAACGCCAGGTCCAGCACCGGAATGGACGGACCGACGGTGAGCGGAAAGATAGTCGACCCTGACACCACCGGCCGCTGGCAGTACTGGGCGTCGGGCGGCGAGCAGGACCTGACGACACGTTATGTAGGCCGAATCTGGACGGACAAGACGGTCGAGCCAGCGCAGGACGAAAAGTCCGACTTTGTGACGACGCTCTCCACGATGTCTTCGACTTCTGACACAACGTCGCTGGTCACTAAACCGCTCGATATCGTGATGGTGCTTGATGCCTCCGGGTCGATGGATAATGACATGGGTGACAGCGATTCGACCAAACGCATCGACGCACTCAAGGCAGCTGCCAGTTCCTTTATCGACACCATCGCCGAGCAAAACAAGAGCATTAAAGATACGAATAAGCGGCATCAGGTTGCCATCGTTAAGTTTTCGGGTGCAAAGAAAAACGAGATCGGCAACGATACGTATCGCGATCGTCAGGGATACACGCACAACTACTCGCAGACCATGAAGAGCCTGACGCCGTGTGTTGATAGCGCTGCGACGGAACTTAAGAATACGGTCGGCTACATCGAACCTGCCGGTGCCACGCGGGCTGATTACGGCCTTGAACTTGCTCGCGACATGTCGGGCCGCGAGGATGCCCAGAAGGTAGTTGTGTTCTTTACGGACGGCACGCCCACAGACGTCAGGAACTTTAACCCTACGGTTGCCAATAATGCCATAGTCGCCGCCAAGAAAATGAAGGGGAAAGGCGCTACGGTCTACACCATCGGCATTTTTGATGATGCGAATCCCGCTGACGAGCCTACGAACTACTGGACGAGCGACGAAAACAAGTTCATGCACGCCGTGTCGAGCAACTATCCAAACGCCACGTCCTACACAACCAATGAGCTTGGTAAGCGCACCGAGAATTCCGATTTCTACAAGGCTGCGTCGAATGCCGATGAGCTCAAGAAGGTGTTTGATGATATCTCGAGCTCTATCACCTCGGGCAAGGGCTCTCCCACTCAGATCGAGGATGGTTACGACGAGAGCAAGTCCGGCTACATCACCTTCAGTGATGAGCTGGGCGACTTTATGCAGGTCGATACGTTTGTCAGCGCTCAGATTAATGGCGTCCCCTTTGATGAAGTGACCAAGACAACCAAGGGCAATACGGACACGTACGAGTTTTCGGGCGTGGCCAAGGACCTGGTCATCACCGTCGAGCGCTCTGCCAATGCGCAGCAGGGCGATATCGTGACGGTTAAGATCCCCGCATCGCTGATTCCGCTGATCCGCTATCACGTGGACATGGAAAACGGGATCTTTGAGCGCACGTCGCTCAATGACATCAAGCCTATTCAGATTAAATACACCTCGAGCGTCAAGGACGAAGCACGCAACAACCTGTTTACGCCCGATAAGGTGCTCAAGAAGTATATCGATGACCACAAGGACGCCGACAACCAGACGGTCTACTTCCTGGCCAACAAGTGGTCGGGCGGCGAGCTGGGCGATGTTGTCGCCGAGTTTGAGCCCGCCGATACCAACAGCTACTATTACTTCCAAAAAATCACGCCTATCTACACGGACAAGGAATGCACCCAGCGCGCGACGGTAAAGCCGCAGGGCAACGACGTCTATTACTACAAGGACGAGTTTGTGGCGATGGGCGCAAACGGCAAGCCGAAGGACGACTATGCCGTTGTGGAGTTTGAGGGGCACGAGATCGCCAGCTACGACGGCGCTCTGGTCAAAGATGACGGCTATTGGTCCTTTAATAAGGGAACCGCGCGCTTGGCCTATATCGACCAGCTGCATACCACCAAGGACGATGTGGAGGTGAATGGTAACAAGACCGAGACCGCGCGCGACGTGCTTAACCCCAGGTGGAATGACCTTTCCTCCGTTGCGACTTCCACGCACGTGCATTCGCACCTGGGCAACAACGGCAAGATTATCTTTAGCCTTGCAACCAAGCCGACAACGGTGGATACCAAGACTGACTTTGGTCTGACCAAGGTGCTCGAGGGCCGCAAGTGGGCGGATACGGATGCGTTTGAGTTTGAGCTCTCCGCGACGTCCGACAACAATGCCCCGATGCCCGACCCCGCGACCGTAACTGTGACCAATGCCGATCTCGACAAGGGCAAGGCAGCCATTAACTTTGGCAAGATTACTTATGCCGAGCCGGGCGAGTACACCTATGAGGTCCGCGAGGTCAAGGGCGACGCCGGTGGCATTACCTACAGCAAGAACGTTGCCACGTTCAAGGTAGCTGTGACGGTTAACGCCAAGGGTGAGCTTAAGGCCGACGTTGAAAAGACCTCGGGTGAGACTAAGTTCACGAACATCTATAGCGCCAAGACGGAAACCCCGCTGACTCTTGAGGCTACCAAGACGCTCACGGGGCGCCTGATGGCCGATGACGAATTTAAGTTTGCGCTGAGCTATGCGGGGCACGACGAGGTTCTGCTGGATGCAACCAACAAGGGTGGCAGGGTTGAGTTCGGTCCGCTGACGTACACGACCGAGTCGCTTGCCAAGCTGGTCGAGGAAGACAAGGCGTCGTTTGACGCTAGCTCAGACAAGCCCACGTGGACCATTCGCTACATTGCTGCCGAGCAGACCGGCGAGCTGCCTGCGGGCGTGAGCACTACCACGGCGGCAATTGACGCATATGTGACCGTTGTCGACAACGGCGATGGTACCCTGACGGCGACGGCTGTCTACGGCGATGCCGGCAACGAGTTTGTGAACGCCTACACTGCCGCGCCTGTCGAGGTATCGCTTGTGGGCAAGAAGAATCTGCAGGTTCCTGATGGCCTGACCCCGGCTGACATTGCCGGCAAGTTCACCTTTACCGTGACCGGTGAAGAGGGCGCACCCATGCCCACGAACGCGAGCGCGACCAATGATGCCAAGGGCAAGGTCGACTTTGGCAAGATTACCTTTACGCTCGACGACCTTAACAAGGCTCTGGGCGAGAAGCCCGAGAAGCGCGAGCACACCTTTACCTACACCGTGACCGAGTCCGGCGAGGTCGCTGGCGTGACCAACGACGCCAACGCCACGCGCAAGGTTTCCTACACCGTGACCGATGACGGCAAGGGTAATCTGAGCGTATCCCACAAGCCAGACGGCGATGTGGCATTTACGTTCACCAATGCCTATAACGTGAAGCCTGTCGAGGATCGGATTACCGCGACCAAGGTCCTGACCGGGCGCGACATGACTGAGGGCGAGTTCTCCTTCGAGCTCGTCGAGGGCGAGGGCAAGGACGCCAAGGTCGTCGCCACCGGCAAGAACGCCGCCGACGGCAAGATCACGATGAGCGCCGTGAAGTACGACAAGCCCGGCAAGCACACCTACACGCTACGCGAGGCCAACGGCGGAACCACCAGCAAGGGCGTCACCTACAGTGATGCCAAGTTCACCATCGTGACGACCATCACCGATAACGGCGACGGTACGCTCAGTGCCACGCATGTTCTGAAGGACGTCAAGGTTGCCGAGTTCAAGAACTCCTACAACGTGACCCCCAAGAGCTCCAGCGTCACCGAGCAGATCACCGCGGACAAGGTCCTGGACGGGCGCGACCTCAAGGCTGGCGAGTTCCATTTCGAGCTCGTCGAGGGCAATAACGTGGTCGCCACCGGTACCAACAATGCCGACGGCAAGATCGTAATGGATCCCGTCACCTACACTGCGGCTGGCGAGCACACCTACATACTGCGCGAGACCAAGGCCGGCACCACCGAAAACGGCATTACTTACAGCACCGCTGAGTACACTATTGTGACCACCGTCAAGGATAACAACGATGGCACCCTCAGCGTGGAGCACAAGCTGCAGAATGTTGACAAGGCGACCTTCGAGAACGCCTACACCGTAACCCCCAAGAGCTTCAGTGTTACTGATCAGATCACGGCGACCAAGGTCCTGACCGGGCGCGATCTCAAGGAAGGCGAGTTCTCCTTCGAGCTCGTCGAGGGCAACGATGTTGTCGCCACCGGCAAGAACGACGCCCGCGGCAAGATCAAGATGAGCCCCATCGAGTACGCCGCTGCCGGCAAGCATACCTACACGCTGCGCGAGGTCCCGGGCGACGCCAACAACGGCATCACCTACGACGGCAGGACCTACACCATTGAGACGACCATCACCGACAAGGGCGACGGCACGCTCGAGGTAAAGCATGAGCTGAAGGGCGCCGACGAGGCGAAGTTCAACAACGGCTACAAGCCGAATCCTGACGAGTTCAGCGTCACTGACCAGATCACCGCGACCAAGGTTCTGGACGGCCGCGACCTCAAGGACGGCGAGTTCTCCTTCGAGCTCATCGAGGGCGAGGGCGAGGACGCCAAGGTCGTCGCCAAGGGCACCAACGCCGACGACGGCACGATCGCCATGGACAAGATCACCTACACCGAGGCCGGCAAGCATACCTACACGCTGCGCGAGGCCAACGGCGGAACCACCAGCAAGGGCGTCACCTACAGTGATGCCAAGTACACCATCGAGACCACCATTACGGACAATGGCGACGGCACACTCAAGGCCGAGCACGTCCTGAAGGGCACCAAGCCCGCCGAGTTCAAGAACACCTACAGCGTGACCCCAATCGACGCAGAGCTCGACTTTGACCTGAGCAAGGCCATCGACGGTCGCGACTGGACGGACTCCGACAAGTTCAGCTTTACCATTACCGCCCCCGATGGCGCCCCGCTCCCCGATCCTGCGACCGTAACCGTGAGCAAGCACGATGCGAAGGACGGCATTGCCGCCATCAAGTTCGGCAAGATTCGCTACACGGCCACCGGAACCTACACGTACGAGATCCGCGAGAACGCGGGTAACGCGGCCGGCATGGCGTATGACGGGCATGCCGCGACCGCCGAAGTGACCGTGACTGAGGACGGCGAGGGCAAGCTGACCGCCAATGTCACCAAGAAGGAAAACGGACGCTTCACCAACACGTACCGCACTGAGCTTAACTACACCGCCGCCGGCGGCCTCAAGCTCAGCAAGAGCCTCTCCGGACGTCCTATGACCGAGGGTCAGTTCACGTTTACCGTGACCGCCGACGAGGCCTCGGCCAACGCGCTTGGCCTGCTGCCCGGAGCCAACAACTTCAAGTCCCCTGCGACGGCAGAGGCAACGGTCGGCCTGATTGACATCCTGGCTGGCCATGAGGTCAAGTTTACGCAGGCTGACGCCGGCAAGACCTTCACGTACACCGTAGCCGAGAAGAATGACGGCAAGCCCGGTTACACCTACGACGACGCCGTGCGTACCGTGACGATCGCCGTCGCCGATGACGGTGCCGGTACGCTTACCGCCACGACGACCGTCTCCGGCGGTCCCGAGGGTACGCATACGACGGTCCACAAGAGCGGTGAGAACAAGGTCGAGAGTGCCCTGGTCCCGTTCCACAACAGCTACAGCGCTACGACCAACACGCCTGGCGGCACCGCCGCTCAGGTCGTTGCCACCAAGACTCTGACCGGCCGCCCGATGGCCGACGGCGAGTTCTGGTTCGGCATCGCCTATCAGGGTGAGCTTGTGGCATACGAAAACCTCAAGCCCAATATCGGCGGGCACGTGAGCTTTGATACGCTGCACTACGACACTAAGATGCTTGCTAATCTTGAGGCTGCTGGGCTTGCTTATCGTACCGATAAGGACGGTAAGCTTGCCTGGACCATTAACTACACGGCCTACGAAGATTTATTCGGGCTGCCGAATGGCGTTTCCGCTACAACGTGGAGCTTTGGCTTTAAGATTATCGTCGTCGACAACGGTGACGGTACCCTGACGGCAACGGTCGACTACGGCGGCGTCGAGCCCTTGTTCGAGAACGTCTACGGCGCCGAAGCCGTCGATGCCGCGCTCACCGGCACTAAGAAGCTCCAAGCTGCCGAGGGCCTGACCCCGGCTGACATCACGGGCAAGTTCACCTTTACCGTGACCGCCGACGAGGCTAGTGACCCGATGCCCGAGCGCACGACCGCAACCAACGACGCGGCTGGCAACGTGGACTTTGGCAAGATCCACTTTACGCTCGAGGACCTCAACCGCGCTCTGGGCGTGACGGACGATCCGACCGATAAGGCCGAGGCAGACGAAGCCGAGGCCGACGAGGCAGAGGCCGACGAGGCAGAGGCTGAAGAGGCCGACACCGATGCCAACGCCGACGAGCCCAGCGACGAGCCCGAGCCCGCAGCCCCCACCGCTCCGCGCTCGCACACCTTTACTTACACGGTGACCGAGTCCGGTAGTGCCCCTGGCGTGACCAATGACACCAACGCCACGCGCAAGGTTTCCTACACCGTGTCTGACGACGGTGCCGGGCATCTGAGCGTCAAGCGCGAAGGCGACGACGGTGCTGCCTTCACGTTTACCAACACCTACGGCGTGGCACCTACCGATTCGTCCGTGACCGATCAGGTCAAGACGGTCAAGCGTCTGACCGGACGCAACCTTGCAGCTGGCGAGTTCACGTTTGAGCTGCTCGAGGACGGCGTCGTTGTCGCCACCGGCACCAACGACGCCAACGGCAACGTTACGCTGAGCCCGATCCACTACGAGGCGCCCGGCACGCACACGTACACGCTGCGCGAGGCTTGCCCCAACGCGCTCGGCCAGTACAGGGGCGTCACCTATGACGGCACGACCTACACCGTCGTGACCACCGTCTCCGACAATGGTGACGGCACGCTGACCGCGACGCACAAGCTCGAGGGAACTACCGAGTCGGCTGGCTTTACCAACAAGTATCACGCCATGCCCACGCAGGTTTCCATCGGCGCCATTAAGGTGCTCGAGGGACGTGAGCTCAAGAAGGACGAGTTTAGCTTTAAGCTCGTTGGCGAGGACATCGAGTCCACCGTCACCAACGATGCCGACGGTAAGATCAACTTCGACAAGTTTGAGTACGACGAGCCCGGTACGTACGTCTATACCATCAGCGAGGTCAAGGGCGACGAGGCCGGTATGACCTACGACAAGTCCGTCTTTACCGCGACCGTCAACGTGGTCGATGACGGCGAGGGCAACCTCAAGGCGAACGTCGCCTTTACCAAGGGCGACAAGAGCGTCGAGGGTATCGTGTTCAACAACACGTACAAGAAGCCCGAGACGCCCGTGCCGACGCCCGATCCCGGCACGCCTAAGACCGTGACGAACATCGTCAAGACGGTCAAGGGTTTCCTGCCCACCACAGGCGACCAGCAGGCTGCCGCTCTACTTATGGCATTTGTCATCGCCATGGCCGGCGTCGGAGCCCTGGTCTGGGGTATCCGTAAGCGCTAGGCACGTCGACAGCGCCCGGGGCCAAAAGGCCCCGGGCGGCCGGTAGGGCTAAATCCCGACCTACTCCTACCCCCAGCCGCCACGGAGGCATCTCCCTCCTCCGTGGCGGCACTTTTGTGCGTTGGGGAGGAGGGCACGCCACGAAACCGGCCCATCTACTACGTTTAGCCCCTTACCCCCAACCATGCCAAAAAACGCGAAAACAAAACCGCAGGTAGAACGCCTGCGGTTTTGTTCAAAACGAAGGTATGGTCAGGGGTATCGAGTCAAACGTAGTAGATGGGCCGATTTCGTGGCGAGCGCCGTCAGCCGATCTCCGCGGGCGGAAGAAGACGGATCATTTTGGTCCCGCGAGGCTTGCGGAAGTACTCGTGTAGGGCCGCCCGAACAAAACTCTGCCGGTTTACGGGGCTGAGTCACGAGTCCCCAACCATGCCGATATTCGTGAAAATAAAACCGCAGGTAGACGAGCCGTCATTTTGCAGAAAACGCGGGTATGGATGGGGGCCCTGAGTTTAGCCCCGTAATCCGGCATGGTTTTGAAATGGCATTAAATCGGTAGCAGCCATTTTGCTATGCCGGAACGGTCGGTCTTCGGGCAACTACCCTCGCAGGTAGGCGATAGCGATCTGCGTGCGGTTGCGCAGGCCCATCTTTGCCAGGATCGAGCTGATGTGGTTGCGCACCGTGCCTTCGCCCATGTAGGCGGTGGTGGCGATCTCCTTGTTGTCGAGGCCGCGGGCGATGAGCTCGGCGACTTCGAACTCGCGGTCGGTCAGGCTGGCAAAAGCCGCGGGCCGGTGGGGCGTGCCCGTCTTGTCGCCCATCCCGTCAAAGTCAACATCTTCGATCGCCTTACCCTCGAGCACGCGTTTGCCGTCCATGACCTGCGCCAACGCCGGCGGAATGGCGGCGACATCGGTCTTGATCAGGTAGCCGCGGGCGCCCAGTTTAAGCGCCGACACAATGTACTCGTCATCCGAGAATGTCGTCAGAAACACCACGCGCGCCGTGGGGTCGCGCTCAAGGATTTCGCGTGCCGCCGAAAGGCCGTCGCGTCCCGGCATCTGAATGTCGAGCAGCGCGATGTCGGGCGCGTGCTCGCTGTAGAGCGCGACCGCCTCGTCGCCATTGGCGCCGGTGCCCACCACTTCGATCTGCGGCTGGGCGCCCAAGATAATCTTGAGCGAATCGACCACCAAGCGGTCGTCGTCGACAACGATGAGCCTCATCGGCCCTCATCTCCTTGCTGTTTGGGAACGGTGGCAAACACGCGCCAGCCGCCGGCGCTGGCACGCGGGCCGGCGGTGAAGGCGCCGCCAAGCGCCTCGATGCGCTCGCGCATGGAGGCGAGTCCCATGCCCTCCGCAGCGCCGCGGCCGCTTGCTTGGACCCCGCCCGCGCCATCGTCGGTAACGACAAGCTGGTAAAACGACGGATGCTCCATGCACCGCACGGTAATGGTTTTGGCATGGGCGTGGCGCATGGCGTTGGAAAGTGCCTTGCGCAGCACCGCCGCAAAGCAGTTGGCGACGTTGGCGGGTGCATGCTCGGCCAAAACTTCAAGCTCAATCTGCGGGCCGCCGTCCGAGCGCGCGCCTTCAACAATGCGTTCGAGCTGCACGGAAAGGTCGACGGCGTTGTCGTTGAGCGCGTGGACGCTGGTGCGCACAAGCTGGAGCGCCTCGTCAACCGTGCGTTTGACGTCGGCGAAATCGGCGGCAACCCTGGGCTCGTCGGCGTGGACCACGCGTAGGGCTTCGGCCTGCAGTGAAGCGCGCGTGAGCTGGTGCCCGACGTTATCGTGGATCTCGCGCGCGATGCGGGCGCGTTCGGCGAGCGTCGCGAGCTCGACTTCGTAGTCCTGGCGGTCGGCGAGATCGCGGTTGCGCGCCTCGAGCGCCAGAGCACGTTCCTGCAACTCGTCGCGGGTGCGGCGCATGCGCTGCTGCTCGCGCTCCAACTGGGCGGTACGTAGCGACAGCAAGGTGGCGGCAACCGAAAGGATGGCGGTCAGCAGGAGCGTTCGGGCGGTGAGCGCGTCGGCACGAAGGTCCGCGACGAGCGCAAAGACAAAGGCGATGCCAATGCCCAGCACGACCCAGGCGTGCTCGCGGCGCACGCGTCGCGCGATGTCATAGAGGGCGAGAGGCGCAAACGGCACAAACGGCGGCACGAAGACGGCCGCGATGATGTAAGCGTAACTCGCGGCCTTGCCCGCACGGCGGGCGCGGTTTCCCTGTGCGACCTCGGCCAGCGAAGTGGCAATAACGCCAAGGCAAAACGCCACAACCAGACGAGCGTCCACGGCAAGACCCATGGCGGCCGCAATACAGCACGCCAGCACGATCGATTTGTCGAAAAGCCTGTTCATACGGGTATTGTACGCGAAGCTGCGCGTGGTGGAGGGGCCGCCTGCGCAACCGTGACATTCCTCCCGCGCGGCAAAGCGGCGTCGATCGCTCGCGCGAGCGGGGGTTTCGCCTCCGCCCCCCCCTCGCACTCGTGACAAAGCTCACTGGTGCGCGCCGGCGGCTCCTGCGATGATGCAATCGTACCGGGCCGCAATCAACAGGAGGGCCGCCTCATGACAGATATCGTTCGCGTTGAAAACCTCGTCAAGCGCTACGACGACCTTATCGCGCTCGACCACTTTAACCTGAGCATCGCCCCCGGCGAGATCTTTGGCCTGCTGGGCCCCAACGGCTCGGGCAAGACTACGTCCATCAACTGCATTTTGCAGCTGCTTGCCTACGACAAAGGCGCCATCGAGCTGTTCGGCGAACCCATGACTCCCACCCGCTACGACCTCAAGCGCCGCATCGGCGTGGTGCCGCAGCAGGTGGCGGTATTCGACGAGCTCACGGTGCGCGAGAACATCGACTATTTCTGCAGCCTCTACGTCAACGACCGCAAGCGCCGCCGCGCGCTGGTCGACGAGGCCATCGACTTTGTCGGCCTGGGCGACTTTGCCAAGTTCCGCCCCGGCAAGCTCTCGGGCGGCCTGGCGCGACGCCTCAACATTGCCTGCGGCATTGCGCACAAGCCCGAGCTCATCTTCTTTGACGAGCCTACGGTGGCAGTCGACCCGCAGAGTCGCAACGCTATCCTGGAGGGCATCTGCCGCTTGCGCGACGAGGGCGCCACGGTGGTGTATACCAGCCATTACATGGAGGAAGTCGAGCAGATTTGCAGCCGCATCATGATCATGGACGGCGGACGTGTGCTGGCGCAGGGCACCAATGACGAGCTCAAACGCATGATTCAAATGGGCGAGCGCGTGACTGTCGAGGTCGGCGCCGTCGAGACCGCCACGGTCGAGCGGCTGCGCGCCCTCGAGCACGTGCTTTCGGTTGAGCTGTCCGGCGGCGAGCTCGTCTGCACCTGCGAAGCGAGCCCGCACAATTTGGTCGACATCCTCGACACGCTGCGCGCCGCCGATGTGGCGCTCGGCCGCGTGTGGAGCGAGCCGCCGACCCTCAACGACGTGTTCCTCGAGATCACCGGCCGCGAGCTGCGCGACTAGGGGGCAGTCATGTTCAACACCATCATCACTACGGTCAAGACGCTGCTGCGCCGGCCGAGCACGTGGGTCTGGGGCGCTCTCTTTCCCATCGCGCTTTCCACGATGTTCATGTTTATGTTTGCGAATCTGAGCTCTGACGGCACGGTCGACCCGGTACCGGTTGCCGTCATAGCGGACGAGGCCTGGGACGCCTCGACCTTTAAGGACGTGGCGACGTCGCTTGCCAAGGAGAGCGACAATCAGCTGCTCGAGATCCACGAGTGCGACGACGCAGCCGATGCGAACCGTGCGCTTAAGGCCGGCGAGGTCGCGGGCATCTATACGGTCGACGACGCGGGCGCACCCAAGCTCACGTTGCTGTCGAGCTACGACAGCTCGCGTGCCTCAACGGTGCTCACCGACCGCAGCATTCTGGAGACGGTGGCAAGCTCGTATACACAAAATGCCGAGCTCATGTCTCAGATTGCCCAGGACAACCCGGCGGCGCTCGCCGACCCGGAGGCGGTTGCGCGCGCCCTGTCGCTCGAGGGCGGCACCCGCCGCGTAAGCCTGACACGCACCACGCCCGATGGCACGGTCATCTACTATTACGCGCTCTTTGGCCTGGTCGCGATGATGTCTGCGGAGTTTGCCGCCTTGAGCGTCGTCGATCTGCAGCCCAATCTGTCGGGCCTTGGCGCGCGCCGCTGCGCGGGCGGTCTTTCCAAAACGGCGTCGCTGGCCGGTATCTTTGTGGGCTCGTGGCTGGGCTCCTTTGCCTCGATGGCGATCGCGATCGGCTACGTGCGCCTGGTTGTGGGCGTCGACTTTGGCGGGCGCGAGGGGCTGTGTCTGGTGGGCGGTGCCGCTTCCGCGCTTGCCGCCACGGGCTTGGGACTCTTTGTGGGCACGCTTCCCGTTAAGGGCGGCAAGGCATCCAAGTCGGGCATCCTCACAGGCTTTGCCACCACGTGCGCTTTGTTCGCTGGGCTCTACGGCGAACCGGCGATGGCGCTTGCCGATGACGTCGCCCGCGCCTGTCCGGCCGAGTGCTGGCTCAACCCCGTCAAGCTCATCTGCGACATGTTCAACCGCCTGTATTTCTTTGAGGACCTGGATCCTTTTGCCGTTCGCGCCGGCGCACTGGTCCTCATGGCACTGCTGTTCGTTGCCGCCGCCACGCTGATCTTTGGAAGGAGCCGCTATGAGCACCTTTAAGACCGCGCTTCGCATGGCGCTCGCTCACCCGTTCTACCTGCTCATCTACACGGTGTTCATTTCGCTGATGGGCGTATTCATCGCGGCATCGGTGAGCTGGAACTCGTCGCAGCTCACCGAGTACAAGCCCTACGATGCCAACGTGATCGTGGTCGACCGCGACGGCAGTGATCTTTCACGTGCGCTCACCAAGCACCTGGGTTCGCGTTTTGACCTGGTCACGGGCATCGGCGATGACACGTACGACCTTGCGGACGCGCTCTCCAAGAGCAACAGCGCCAAGGGCAGCGCCGACTGCGTGTTCTTTATCCCGGAGGGGTTCGAGGACGACCTGGTCGCGGCTGCCCGCGCGGGGGAGTCCCTGCCCAAGCTCGATGTGACCTACGGTGCCGGCACTATGGCGGCGGCGCTTTCGTCTGCCGAGGCTTCGCGCTGGATCTCGCTCGCGGGCGCTGCAGCCGCACTTGAGCCCACTGCCTCCAACGGCGACGTTGCCAAGGCCGCCGAACATGCCGCTGCAAAGCGCGCGGAGGTCCAGATCGAGCGGGTCAAGGTCGACTCGGCTGCTGCCGCTACGCTCGAGTCGTACTTCAACTTTGGCGCGTACGCGATTATCTCGTCGGTCATCGTGTCGGTGGGCTTGGTGTTTTCGGGCATGAACGAGCCCGAGCGCGTGCGCCGCATGGATGCCGGCCCAATCTCCGATCGCCAGCGTTCGCTTGCCGTGTTTGCGGCCGCCGCCGTGCTCACCGTCTGTATCTGGTTTGTGTCGAGCATGATGGGCGTCGTGGGCTTTGCCAGCGCGGTTGCCGAGGTCGGCGTGGGCCGCGTGTGCCTGGCGCTGGCGGCAACGTTTGCCCTAGCGCTGACGCCACTGGCCGTTGGCTTTACGCTGTCGAGCCTGGGCGCGCGCGAGGAGCTGCTCAACGGTGTGGGCAACCTGCTCGGCATGCTCATGACGTTTTTGGGCGGCGCTTGGATGCCGCTGTCGCTGATGGGCCCGGCCGTGCAGACCGTGGCGCACTTTGTGCCGACATATTGGGTGAACGACGCGATCGGCAAGGCGCTCGCGTCGGACCTGACGTCTGCCATGTTGGGCGACATCGCCTGCGACCTGGGCGTCACCGTGCTCTTTGCCGTGGCCATCGCCGCCGCAGGCCTAGCCCTCGCCCACAACAAATCCCACGCCTAGCCACCTAGTCATCGGGTACTCATTGGGGACAGACTTAAACGACCAAGAGTGGTCATTGGGGACAGACTTAAACGACTAGTCATTGGGGACAGTCTTTGCCGAACCGCCGGCTTGCCGGCCGGGTTGCCAAGGACTGTCCTCAGCTGCCGGCAGAAAGGGAACGTCCCTAACTGCCGGGTGGCGAAAGAGTGTCCCCAACAGCTAGTCATTTAAGAACGTCCCCAATGACTAGTCTGAAATAAAATCCAGGCCTCGCCCAAAAATAGTTCGCCAAGGTTTACTATTATGTTCATAAAGTAGTACAAGGCTAACAATGGGGGATACCATGGCAACGCGGGAGGCCTACGTCCAGGTTAAGGATCTCAAAAAGCACTACGGCGATGGAGATGCACGCCTGACGGTGCTCGACGGCATCGACACGTCCATCAATCGCGGCGAGATCTGCGTCATGCTGGGCCCCTCGGGCTCGGGCAAGTCGACGTTTCTTAACCTGATCGGTGGCCTGGAGGATGCCGACGCCGGCTCCATCATGGTGGACGGCTGCGACCTCACGGTGCTCAAACCTACCGACCTGGGAGAGTATCGCCGCCGTGAACTGGGCTTTGTCTTCCAGTTCTATAATCTGGTGCCCGACCTCACCATCAAGGAAAACATCGAGGTCACGGCACACCTGTCCAAAAACCCGCTCAATGTCGACGACCTGCTGCGTTCGCTGGGCCTCTACGAGCACCGCAACAAGTTCCCGCGTCAGGTTTCGGGTGGTCAGCAGCAGCGCTGTGCCATCGGCCGTGCGCTCGTCAAAAACCCGGGCCTGCTGCTGTGCGACGAGCCCACGGGCGCGCTCGACTACAAGACGTCCAAGGAAATCTTGCAGCTCATGGAGGATGTCAACCGCACCTACGGCTGCACCATCATCATTGTCACCCACAATGCCGCCATCGCGCGCATGGCCAATCGCGTGCTGCGCCTGCGCGACGGGCGCATCGTCGAGGATGAGCTCAACGAGTCGCCCGTTGCGGCCGCCGAGCTCGATTGGTAGGCGGCGCCATGACACCTCTCGCAAAACGTCTCCCGCGCGAGCTGCGCCGCAATATCGGCAAGTACCTGGGCATCTTTCTTCTTATGTGCGGAAGCATCGCCCTTACCTCGGGCTTTTTGCTCGCAGCGCATTCCATCGGCTGCCTTATCGACGACATGCGCGATGCGTACACGATTGAGGACGGCCGCGTGACCACCTCCTTCGAGGCTACCGACAAGCAGCTTAAGGCCGCCGAGGATGCAGCCGGCGACGTCGGCGGCGTCACGCTCTACAAGAATTTCTCCATCGACGCCATCATCAAAAAGGTGTCCGGCGACGACGGCACCAAGCGCACGCTGCGCACCTATGCGCACCGCACCAAGGTCGATATCGCGTCCTACTGTGAGGGCAAGGAGCCCAAGGCGGATGACGAGGTGGCCATCGACCGTGTCTTTGCCACCAATAACAACCTGTCCGTGGGCGATAAAGTCGAGCTCGAGGGTCGCACCTACACCATTTGCGGCATCATGACCCAGCCCGATAGCCAGGCGCTGTTCCTCAACAATTCGGACTTTACGGTGAACACCATCACCTATGGCGTGGCCGAGGTCAGCGACGCCGGCTTTGCCGCGCTCGAGGACGCCGGCGGCGCACCCGCCTACACCTATTCCTTTACCTTTACCGATCGCGATCTCTCCACTGCAGACCGCATCGATGCCGAGCAGGATATGGTCGAGGCGCTGACCGATGCCGATGCACGCGTGGATGACTTCATCGACGCCGATTCCAACCAGGGCATTGGCTACGCGCGCGACGACGTAGACGGCGACTCCATGATGTGGATGACGCTGCTCGACATCATCATCGTGATCATGGCGTTCGTCTTTGTGGTCCTTACCGACGCCACCATCGAGGAGGAGAGCGCCATCATCGGCACGCTGCTCGCCAGCGGCTATCGTCGACGCGAGATCGTGCTGCACTACCTTGCGCTTCCCGCCATCGTGGGCGTGGTCGCGGCGCTTTTGGGCACTGCGCTCGGCGTCGTGTTCTTTACCGAGCCCATGCGCAGCCTCTATTACGGCTCGTACAGCCTGCCGCCCTTCCAGGTGTACTGGAGCTGGGAGATCTTTGTGAAGTGCGCCGTGGTTCCCGCCGCTGCGCTCATTCTCATCACGCTGGTGGGTCTGCTTCGCAAGATGGGCAAGACGCCGTTGCAGTTTCTTCGCCACGAGGCGAGCGGCAAGTCTGGCACCAAGCGCGGCCTGCAGCTGCCGGAGCGCATGGGTTTTGTTTCCCGCTTCCGCTTGCGCATCTTCCTGCGCAACCTGGGCAACTTTGCCACGCTCTTCGTGGGCATTGCATTTGCGTCGCTGCTGCTGCTCTTTGGCCTGGCGATTCTGCCCACGATGACGCACTACGCCGACAACCTCGAGACAAGCCTGGTCGCCGAGCACCAGTACACGCTCAAGGCGCCGCTGGAGCTCGAGGGCACTGCCGAGGAGCGCGAGCAGTGGTCGGCACTCGAGCGTTTGCAGTCGGTTGACGGCGCACTGCTTTCTGCCGCTCAGGATGCCGATGACGAGCTTGACGACGCGGCCGATGCGGCGCAGGCGGCAGCCGATGCCGCGACCGCATCTCCGTCTGCCGAGAGCCTGACCGCAGCGCAGGATGCGCTTGCCAAGGTCCAGGACAAGAAGGATGCGCTTTATGCGCGCCTCGATGACCTTGCCGATGCCCTCGGCTGCAACCGCGACGAGGCTATCGACCTGATCGACAAGGCCTCTAAGATTGACGCTGACAACGACGATATCCACCCGGTCAATACGATCGACAATGGTGCAAGCGCAATCGCGCAGGCCGAGAAATACGCCGTCTACCAGCTGCAATACGACCGCGGCGATGGAAATGGCGAGGAGACGATTTCCGTCTACGGCATTTCATCCGATTCGCGCTATTGGAAAGGCCTCAACGTCGGCGACGGACACGTCGTCTTTGGCGGCGGCCTGCTCGACAAGTTTGGCTGGAGCGAGGGGCAGAAGGTCACGTTCCACGACAAGTATGAGGGCGAGAATTATTCCCTTGAGTATGCGGGCAAGGACTGTGCCTGGGGCTCCAAGTCGGACATGAATATCTATATGAGTATCGAAGACTTTAACGAGCTGTTCGACAACGACGCCGCCTACTTTAACGGCTATGTGAGCGACGAGAAGCTCGACCTCGACGCGCGCTACTTTGCCGGCGACACCACGCCCGACGACATGCGCGCCGTGGGCGACCAGTTCATCGGCATGATGAGCAAAATGATCGGCATGATGGTCGGGCTCGCGGTGTTTATCTTCCTGCTGTTTATGTACCTGCTGACCAAGGCTGTGATCGACCACAGCGCCCGTTCGATTAGCTACATGAAGGTCTTTGGCTATCGCGATGGCGAGATCTCGCATCTGTACATCCGCTCGATCACGCTGTGCGTGGTGGCGTCGCTCGTGCTGAGCCTGCCGGTCATTATTGGCTCGCTCACGGCCATCTTCCGCTCGATGTTGCTCGCCTACAACGGCAATATCGAGATCTACGTGCCCGCTTGGTCCATGGCGGCGTGCGCAGGAATCGGCTTTGCGACCTACCTGGTCGTGGCACTGCTGCACACGCGCTCCATCAAGCGCGTCAGCTTGGCCGAAGCCCTCAAAGTGCAGGAGTAGCCATCGGGGACAGTCCTTGCCATTCGTCGGCTCGCCGGCCGGGCTGGCAAGGACTGTCTCCAACTGCCGGGCGGCGAAAGAGTGTCCCTTGCGACTAGTCATTTAAGAACGTTCCCAATGACTAGGTGCCGTACTTGACTTTAACTCTGCTTTAACTGGTACCATCCTCTATGTCTGTAACGCCATATAGACCGAGGGGATAGATCTATGACCGCAACTACACCCGCAGCACCCGCTAAGGTGTACTTCACCAACCTGCGCACGCATGCTCGCGAGAGCCAGCTCGACAAGCTCAAGCGCCTCATCCGTCACGCCGGTATCGAGCAGATCGACTTTGAGAACAAGTTCGTCGCCATCAAGATTCACTTTGGCGAGCTGGGCAACCTGAGCTTTTTGCGCCCCAACTACGCCCGCGCCGTCGCGGACGTCGTGAAGGAGCTGGGCGGCAAGCCCTTCCTCACCGACTGCAATACGCTCTATGTCGGTAGCCGCAAAAACGCGCTCGAGCACATCGATACCGCCTACCAGAACGGCTTTACCCCGTATGCTACGGGTTGCCAGATCATCATTGCCGACGGTCTCAAGGGCACCGACGAGGCGCTCGTCCCGGTCGAGGGCGGCGAGTACGTGCACGAGGCCAAGATCGGTCAGGCGCTCATGGACGCCGACATTGTGATCAGCCTCACCCACTTTAAGGGCCATGAGCAGGCCGGTTTTGGCGGCGCCATGAAGAACCTGGGCATGGGAGGCGGCAGCCGTGCCGGCAAGATGGAGCAGCATGCCGCTGGCAAGCCGAACGTCGCGACCGAGCACTGCGTTGGCTGCTGTGCCTGCGAAAAGATCTGCGCGCACAACGCCATCTCGTTTGACGATACCCGCGAGCGCGAGCTTGCCAGCGGCAACACTCGCACGGTGCACGTGGCTGCCATCGACCACGATCGCTGCGTGGGCTGCGGACGCTGCATTGCGGCATGCAACCAGGACTGCATCAAGCCCGGCTATGAGGCCGCGGCCGACGTGCTCAACTGCAAGATCGCCGAGTACACCAAGGCCGTTGTCCAGGATCGTCCCAGCTTCCACATTTCGCTGGCTATGGATATCAGCCCCAACTGCGATTGCCATCCCGAAAACGACACACCTATCGTCAACGATATCGGCATGTTCGCGAGCTTCGACCCGGTCGCCATCGACCAGGCCTGCGCCGATGCCGTCATGGCATCCGAGCCGCTGCCCAACACCGAACTCACCGATAGCGCGGCCAAGATGGAGCACAACCACGAGCATCTGGAGGGCGAGCAGGCCAAGGACCCCTTCTGCATCACGCATCCCGACACCGACTGGCGCGTGTGCATCGCGCACGCCGAGAAGATCGGCCTGGGCACGAGCGAGTACGAGCTCATCGAGGTCAAGTAGCGTCGTCCTATTGGACAAACCAAGCGCCTTTGTGGCGTTAGTTGAGTAAAAGCCGCCCACGAGCACAACGCTCGCGGGCGGCTTTTCAGAAGTGCGGTGAAAAATCGAATACCGCCGACCACAAACCGTTTTTTGGCAACAAAACCCCAGACGTTGCTTTTTACCTAAAAATTCTTGTCGAGGAAGTTGTCGACTGTGTTCCAGTAGAGTTCGGGGTCGACCTGCGCGCTCTTGGCGTGGGTGGCGCCATGGATGGTGAGCTTTTGTTTGACTTTGCTGGCGCACGCGTCGTAGTTTTGGTCGAGCATGCTGTACGGTACAAAGGTGTCCTGGTCGCCGTGGATAAACAGCATGGGAACTGTCGCGCGCTTGAGCTGTTCCACGCTGCTCGCCTTATGAAAGTCGTAGCCCGCGCGCACGTTGCACACCAAGTTTGCTATATCGAGCAAGGGAAAGCTGGGCAGGCCGAACACGTCCTTGAGCTGCAGAGAAAACTCGTCCCAAACACTTGTATAACCGCAGTCCTCGATAATGCATTTCACGTTTGCGGGCAGAGATTCCCCCGCGACGTTCATGGCGGTTGCCGCACCCATCGACTCGCCAAAGACCAGGATGCGCGCCTCGGGGTCAGCCTGAACGATTCGCTCGATCCATGCGACGACATCGAGCCGCTCGGGCCAGCCCATGCCGATATAGTCGCCGCCGGAGCGCTCGTGGGCGCGTGCGGCGGGTGCGAGTACGTTCATGCCGCGGTCGTGGAATCGCTTGACGTATCGGGCCATACCGATGGGCTCGTTGGTATATCCATGCAGGCAGACGGCGTAGTCGTGCGTGCTCTCCGACGCAGCAAAATACCAGGCGGCAAGCTCGGTCCCGTCGTTCGCGGTGAGGCTGCTGCTCTCGCGGTTTTCCTTAAACCACGCCCGTGCCTCGCCCTCCTCGGCGTCCATCTGCTCGCCCTTTTCGGCGTCCTTGCCATCCTGCATCATCTTCATGGTGTACGGCGCTTGGGGGTTCAGGGCAAAGTCAAACAAAAAGTTGCCGGCAAACCCCAGCAGCGCGACAACGAGCACCAGCGCAACGACGCCGGCTATCTTGAGCTTTCGATGGGAACGTGCGTTTTGAGACATAGAAGCTTTCCTATAAGATGTTAATACATCAACATTTAATGCAAGCGCATTATGGACGTTCGCCGTTGATGCGTCAACAGGCAAAGAATGGGTAAACAAAGGGTCGCGTATGGTACAAATTTCGCACGTACCCAGACGCTTTGATATAGTGTTGAGAACTCTTTACGTTGGAGGATGTAACCGGCATGTCCGATTCGAGCGACAGTTCTAAGCCGCGACCCAAGACCGCGGCCGTTCCACACTACACGGTGGGTGAGGAGATCATGAACTCCGTCACCCATGGTGTCGGCTGCCTGCTGGGTATCGCGGGCCTGGTGCTCCTGATCGTATTCGCCGCCCTGCGCGGCGGAGGCCCGGCCCACATGGCCGCGGCGATTGTCTATGGCGTCAGCATTATCCTCGAATACCTAGCCTCCACGCTCTACCACGCGATTCAGCCCGCGCGCGCCAAGCGCGTGTTTCGCATCATCGATCACAGCTGCATCTACCTGCTCATAGCCGGCAGCTATACGCCGTTTTGCCTCATCACGCTCGCAAACGACGGCGGCGCTGTGCTGTTCTTTGCCGTATGGGCCATCGCCATCATCGGCATCGCCCTCGAGTGCTTCCTGCGCGAGCGCCAGCCGCATTGGGTAAGCGGCCTGGTCTATCTGCTGATGGGCTGGCTCGTTGTCTTTAAGCTGCCTGAACTTGTGGCGCTGCTCAACCCCGTGGCACTTGCCCTGCTCGCCGTCGGCGGCGTGTGCTACACCGCGGGCGTGCCGTTCTATATCGCCAAAAACGTGCGCTATCTGCACAGCGTGTTTCACCTGTGGGTGCTCGCCGGCAGCATCTTCCAGTTCATGGCGGTGATCCTCTTCGTAATCTAGCGACCACGCCTGCGCGCCCGCGTTCTCGTTTGGGCGCCGGTGCAATTGCCGTATCCGCCATCAACGTTTTAACCTGACGTCCCGAATCTTGGAGGTTCGAGAAACTCCCGATGGACATAACCATCTCCCTTATCACCACCCTCGTTTTGACCCTCATCAACGGCTACTTCTCTATGTCCGAGATGGCGCTCACCACGGCCAAGCGCGCCGTGTTGGAGCACGAGGCCGAGGAGGGCGACAAGCGCGCCGAGCGTGCCATTAAGCTGGCTGCCGACTCCGACCAGCTGCTCGCCACCATCCAGGTTGCCATTACGCTCGTGGGCTTCGCCTCGTCCGCCGTCGCCTCGACGAGTCTGTCCGACCCGCTCGCCACGTGGCTCATGAGCTTTGGCATCGCGCCGCTCTCCGCCATCGCGCGCGGCCTGGCGCCGGTCATCATCACCGTCGCGGTCGCCTTCGTGTCCATCGTGATCGGCGAGCTCGTCCCCAAGCGCATCGGCCTGGCCAATGCCGAGGGCGTGTCCAAGCAGGTCGTGGGACCGTTGTCGTTTTTCCAAAAGATCGCCCGTCCGCTCGTGTGGCTGACCGGCGCCTGCTCCGATGGCCTGGCCCGCATCCTGCGCATCAAGAGCGCCGACGACCGCCAAAACGTCTCGGAAGAAGAGATCAAGTACATGGTCTCGGAGCAGGACGACCTGCTCGACGAGGAAAAGCGCATGATCCACGAGATCTTCGACCTAGGCGACACCGTTGCCCGCGAGGTCATGGTGCCGCGCGTGGACACCACCATGTGCGAGGACGACGAGACGGTCGCCGACGTGCTGTCCACCATGCGCCAGACCGGCTTCAGCCGCATCCCCGTCTATCACGAGGACCCCGACAACGTCGCCGGCATCGCGCACATCAAGGACCTGATCCAGCCTGCGCTCGACGGCAAGGGCGACCAGCCCATCGCCGGTTTTTTGCGCGACGCCACCTTTGTGCCCGACACCAAGGACATCCTGCCGCTACTGTCCGAGATGCAGACCTCGCACGACCAGATCGTGGTGGTCGTGGACGAGTACGGCGGCACGGCCGGCATTATCACCATCGAGGATATCGTCGAGGAGATCGTCGGCGAGATCGAGGACGAGTTCGACCCCGACAACAAGTATCTCACGCGCCTTGCGCGCCGCGAGTGGCTCGTTGATGGGCGTTTTTCGTGCGATGACGCGATTGAGCTTGGTTGGCCGCTCGAGGAAAGCGATGATTATGAGACCATCGCCGGCTGGATTTTGGAGCTTTGCGACTCGGTGCCCGACATCGGAGAGGTGTTTGAGGTCGCGGGGTACAAGTTTAAAGTTCAGTCGATGCGTGGCCAGCGCATCTCGCTCATTCGCGTGATCGCTCCGGCCGAAACCGATAAGAAGGATTCCGAGTCTTCGGTAGACGAGCCGACGACGTCGGGTGCGGGTTCCGCGAATCCGCACGACGGCGACGAGTAGGACAAGGAAGAGTAGGGGAGAGTTATGGCAGGCCTGTTCAACATCCTTAAGGTCACCGTCAGTGAGGACAAGATCTGCGCGCATGTGCTGGTGAACCCCGGCATGCCGCTCATGACCTCGGAGGACATCGAGGCCACGGCGCGCGTGTACTACCTGGTGCCCGCGATTGCCAAGCACCTGTGCCTGGGCGATTCCGGTCGCGAGTTCCAGGACTGCATGGGCCAGACCGAGCTCTGCCACTTGCTGGAGCACGTGACGGTTGAGCTCATGAACGAGACCGGTCTTGCCGGTAGCATCTCGTGCGGCCGCACGCGCGTAAGCGAGCACGACGAGCGCGTCTTTGAGGTTGAGCTTTCGTGCCCCGACGACGCGCTGGCCATCGGCGCGCTGTCTTCGGCCACCTTTATGATGGACTGGGCCTATCTGCACGCCGACCAGCCTGCCCCTGACGTGGAAGGCACGGTCGCGGGCCTGCGCAACCTGGTGCTGGGCATGCGCGCCGAGGCCGAGGGCAAGGATCCTCACGAGGCCGTCGCCGCTGCGAACGGCGAAGATGCTGCCGAGGACGAGGGCGCTGACGAGGGCGATGTGCCGGTCGACGCCGAGCCCGTTGCCGATGCGACCGCCGAGCCTGTTCCCACCGAGCCCCAGGGCGTCCCCAACTTTGACGACGAGCCCCAGGTGGCGATTGATACCGAGGGTGCGGTTGCCGAGAACCACGAGGCCTCCGCTGCCGTCTTTGGCGGTGCGGCGACGGTTCCGGCAGGACCTGCGCATGAGGGCGGTCTGCCGCTCGTGGACGGCGCCGGCGAGGACCCGGGTGCCACGGTGGCCATGCCGGCTATGCCCCAGGAGTAGGCCTAGGCGTTTATCACCATCACATACCTGCGCCTTTGCCGTACGCAGATGAGCGGAGCGGCAAGTGATGCGCTGCGGGTATAATGGACAGCATTCAAACGGTGGGCACCGACGTGCCCGCAGGAGAGGAATGATCATGGGTAAGACTTTCAGCTTTGTCTCCGGCGCACTTTTTGGTGCCGCTGCCGGCGCTATTGTCGGCGTTGCTCTGGCCCCGCGCTCGGGCGCCGAGACCCGCGCCATGGCTGCCGATATCGCCAACGACGCCTGGGACAATATGCGCGACACCTACGAGCGCAGCGCCGAGGAGGCCCGTGCTGCGGTGAATGACTTTGGCCCGATGGTCGACGCCAAGACCGACGACCTGCGCGCCAAGGTCGACCTGGCCCGCGAGCGCATGGACCAGCTGCGCGAGCAGCTCAACGACGCCATTTCGGGCGGCAACGTGACGCCTGCCGCCGACGTCGTGGTCGAAAACGCCGTCGAGGCTGATACCGAGGCTGCGGAGCCCTCGACCGAGGCATAATGCGCGCCGGGGATTTTGTCGGCGCCAAGATCTATCGCAAGCCTACCGAGGACAAGCGCACCAAAAAGGACGGCACGCCGCGCAGCCCTAAAAAGCTCGGAAAGATTCACTTTCCGGTCTTTACCCCGGGCGGTACGCGCGTGGTCGGCTTTATGGTCCGCCAGTCCGATATCGCGGGCATGATCGAGCGTCCCGACCGATTCGTAGCGCTCGACGCCATTGGTGTCTACGAGGGCGCCATTGCGGTCGATGACGTCAAGGACACGTACGATGCCGCCGCCGCCAAGCGCCTCGACATCAACCTGGACGATTGCATCATCTGGGTCGGTATGGACGTGCGCACGGAATCGGGCGACGTCGTGGGCTATTGCTCGGACGTTGAGTTCAAGCCACGCTCGGGCATCGTGCAGGCATTCTATGTGACCGCCGGTGCTGCTTCGAGTGTTTTGGTTGGTGACACGCAGGTGCCGCCGACGATGCTGCGCGGCTACGAGAACGGCGCGATGGTCGTCTCGGACGAGGTCAAGTCGCTCGGGTATTCGGGCGGTGCGGCTGCCAAGGCCGCCGAGGCCAGCGTCGTGGTGGGCGACAAGGTCAAAAAGGGCGCCAAGGTGCTCGACGACAAGGGATCGGTTGCCGTGGACAAGGGCAGTCGCGCACTGGGCAAGCAGCTCGGCAAGACGCGCGGCATGTTCAAGGCCTTTAAGGACGAATACCAAAAGGCGAGCGGAGGCTCGTCAAAAGCTACAAAATAGCGACGTACCAAATGATGGGAGGCAAGCCGGAGACCTGTTGCTCCGGCTTGCTGTGTTTATGGGGGAGGGCACATGCGCCAAAACGGATCCAACTTAAACGGGCGTTCGGGCGCGCGTCCGACGGCGCGCCGCGATCTGGGGCAGCTGCCCAGCGGTCAGCGCAAGCGTCACCGTAAGCCCGGCGCGATGTATCTCAACCATAGCCGCGGCTTTAGCGATCGCAGCGCTCGCATCGGCAACAGCCGTACGCCCCGTCGTTCGTCTCGCCTGCCCTATGCGCTCATCGCCGTGGGTTGCGCGCTCGTGCTGTTTATCGCTGCCGTCGTGGGCTACGTCAACCGCAGTGTGGACGTGGAGCTCAACGGCCAGAAGACCGCGGTGCGCGTGGGCTCTACGCTGCAGAATCTCATCGACGAACAGGATTTGACTGACACCTACAACGCAGGCGATCTGCTGGCCGTCGATGACAGCGTGCTCAAGCGCCATGGGGGCGAAAAGCTGTCGGTGAAGGTCGACGGCAAGCGCGTGAAACAGGGCAAATGGGATAGCCGCGAACTTGAGGGCGGCGAGAAGGTGACGGTCAAGGATGGCCGTAACACCTACGAGAAGCACGAGGTTCAGGCTACGGTTATCGAGCCCAAGCTCAAGGTCGAGGGCACGGGCGCTATCGAGTATGTGCAGACGTGGGGTGCCCAGGGCCGCTCCGAGGTGTGGGTTGGTGAGCAATCGGGCAAGACGCAGGACCGCGGCGAGGTCGTGCCCGCCACCGATTGCGTTGTTGCGTGCGCCAGCGTGGCGCCCAAGGGCAACAAAAAGTACGTGGCGCTGACGTTTGACGAGGGTCCGAGCGGCGCCACCAAACAGATCTTGCAGGTGCTCAAGGAAAAGGGCGTCACCGCGACGTTCTTCCTTTCGGGCGATGCGGCCGAGGCCTCGCCTGCCACGGCCAAGGCGATTGTCGATGCCGGGTGCGAGATCGGATCCAACAGCTACAGCGACGATTCGCTCAAGGGTCAGGACCGTGAGGCGGTACGCGAACAGATCACGAAAGGCACCGATGCGATTAAGTCGGCGACCGGCGTGAAGACGATGCTGCTGCGTGCTCCCTACGCTGCCTTTGACGAGCAAAACTGGATTGATGCGATGGACCTGGTCTCCGCCGTGGTCTCGTGGAATATTGACTCGGGCGACTGGCTGCTCAACGGTGTCGACGAGCAGGTCTCGACGGTGCTCGATTCGGTGACGCCGGGCAATATCGTGCTGCTCACCGATAGAGACGAATGCGCCGAGCAGACGCTCGAGGCGCTGCCGCAGATTATCGACGGCCTCATTGCCGACGGCTACAAGATCGTGACGCTCAGCGACCTGGTCAAGACGGACACGGCATTGAGCAAAAAGCTCACCTCGCTGACGAAGGTCACCATGCCCAAGGACGCCGTGTTCCCCCAACTTGCCGAGGACGACGACACCACAGAGTAGTTATTGGGTAGTCATTTAAGAACGTCCCCAATGACTATGTCACGGATGCGTCAGCGTTTGGTATGCCTGCAATGTGCAGCGCATAAATTCGATGCCGCAGGGCGATGCTGATGCTATAGTTACTGCGGTTAATGAGGGTCAAGAGAAAGGTTACAGGTGAAATCCAAACCTCGACCATACAGTCGATGACCCCATGCAGGTGCTTTTTGCGCATGCACGGGGTGTAAGCGTCGAGCGGCGTGCCGCCCGCGCATGCGTATACATATCCAGAAGCCCCCGGACGCCGCACGCGCGGCCGCGTCCGGGGGAATTATGATGGGGAGCACCATTGAATTATCTGAGTGAGATGCTCAAACTGCCGGTCTTGGACGTCGATGGCGAAAAGCTCGGCGTGGTCAACGATTTTGGCATTGCTACCGGCGAAGTTTTTCCACACGTGACGTCGCTCGCGTTCCGCGGTCCCGGCAAGACGCCGTTTATGATCAGTTGGCGCAAATGGGTCGACCGTATCGACGAGACGGGTGTACACCTTAAGACGTCGGCCACCGAAATCCGTTTTTCGTACCTGCAGCCGACCGAACTCTTGCTTGCCCGCGACGTGCTCAACAAGCAGATTGTCGACACGCAGGGCATGAAGGTCGTGCGCGTAAACGACATCAAGTTTTCCATGTCGGGCGAAAATCAGCTGCGCCTGCTGGGCGCCGAGGTCGGTGCCCGCGGTCTGCTACGCGCCATCAGCCCCGCGCTCGAGCATATCGTCGAAGGCTTTATGAAGCACCTGGGCAAGCCGCTCAGTGAGGACATCATCGCTTGGTCCTACATGGACCTGCTCGACCGCTCGACCAAGAACATTCAACTTTCGGTGTCGCACAAGACGCTCGGCGAGCTGCACCCTGCCGACATCGCCGATATTATCGAGCAGCTCGATCCGCGCCTACGTGCGCAGGTGTTTGCGCAGCTCGATACTGCCCAGGCCGCCGAGGCCATCTCGGAGTTCGATGACGACGAGCTTATGACCGAGATGCTCGAGGGCCTGTCCGACACCGACGCATCGTCGATGCTGGCCATGATGGACCCGGACGATGCAGCTGACCTGATCGACGAGCTCGATTACGAGAAGGCCGAGAAGCTCCTGCGCCTGATGGGCGTCAAGGAGGAGAAGGCGATTCGTAACCTGCTGGGGTATGAGGACAACACCGCCGGCCGCATCATGACCTCGGAGTTTGTCTCCCTGCCCGCCACGGCAACGGTCGGTGACGCCATCGAGGCGATTCGCGAGCTCGACGAGGATTTCGAGAGCGTCTACTACGTCTATACCGAGGATCCGAGCGGCATGCTCACCGGCGTGCTCTCGCTGCGCACGTTGATCGTGGCCGACCGCGATGCCACGCTGGGCCAGCTCGCCTATCGCGACCTGGTCTACGTGTCGCCCGACGAGGACCAGGAAGACGTGACGGACGAGATGACCAAGTACGACCTGGTTGCCATCCCTGTCTGCGACGAGAACCGTCATATCCTGGGTATCGTGACCTTCGACGACGCCATGGACGTTATCGCCGAGGAGCATCAGGAGGACCTGCAGATCGCCGGTGTCGGCTCGGGCGATAGCGCGTCGGACGACTCGACGAACGTGCTCAGCTGGTTCGTGCATCGTCAGTACTGGGTCGTCGTGTGGGGCATCGCCTCGTGCATTATGGCGACGGTGCTGGGGACGGCGCTGGGCTCCGCGCATCTGGTGGTGTTCCCCATGTGCGCCATGCCGCTCGTGCTGCTGGCGGCCTCGCGCATGGTGTCGTTCGTCAAGAACTACTTCCTCGAGTACGACGGTCACGACGACGAGCCCAAACCGTACCTGGGATTCTTCTTCCAGAGCACGGGTATGGGCCTGATCCTTTCGCTTGTTACTTACCTGTGCGCGCAGCTGGTGCGCACTGCCGCGTTCCTCGATGCCCCTATGTTTGAGGAGCAGCTCTTTACCGGCTGCTTTAACATCGCGGCCATCATCTGCCTGGTGGGCAACATGAGCGCCGTGATTTACCTGATGGTGCTGTTCTGGCGTGACGAGCATGACCTCAACACGTCGGGCACCGCCATGAACGTTATTGCCGTCATGATCTCGTGCATAGCGTACTGCGCCGCTGCGGTGCTGCTCACCATGTCGGTCATTGGTTAGGTGGTCGCGTGCAAAATACCAAGCAAAAGTCGGGCACCAAGCAAAAGCTGACCATTGCGGCCATCTTTGGCGCCATGGGCCCCGGTCTTCTGGCGGCGCTTTCGGGCAATGACGCCGGCGGCATCGCCACGTATTCCAGCGCGGGCGCCAGCTATGGCTACAAGATGCTCTGGATGCTTCCCGTCATGACTGTGCTGCTCATCGTGACGCAGGAGACCGCGGCGCGCTGCGGCTGCGTCACGGGCAAGGGCCTGGCATCGCTCATTCGCGAGCGCTTTGGCGTGCGCAAGAGTGTACTTGCTATGGCGGCGCTGTTGATCGCCAACACGGCTGTGACCATTTCGGAGTTTGCGGGCATCGCCAGCGGCCTTGCTCTTTTTGGCGTGCCGGCGAGCATCTCGGTGCCGTTGGTGGCGCTGCTGGTGTGGATGCTTACCATGTCGGGCAGTTTCCAGCGCATCGAGAAGATTCTGCTGCTGGTGAGCTGCGTGTTTGTGACCTACATTGTCGCTGCATTTATGGCTGGCCCCAGCTGGGGCGAGGTGGCGGTCGACCTGGTTGTGCCCAACATCCAAAATGACCCCAGCTACGTGTCGCTCGTGGTCGCAACGATCGGTACCACCATCGCGCCGTGGATGATTTTCTTGGCGCAGAACAACGTGGTCGATAAGAACGCGGGCGAGGACGACATCGTGCTGCAGCGTATCGATACCGTGAGCGGCTCGATCGCTGCTGATATCATTGCGGGCTTCATTATCATCACGACCGGTACGGTGCTGTTCCCGGCGGGTATTCAGATTAGCGATGCCGCCGATGCTGCCCGCGCGCTGGAGCCTATTGCGGGTCAGTGGTCCACGGTACTGTTTGCCTCGGGCCTGGTCGCGGCGAGCTTCTTGGCCGCCTGCGTGCTGCCGGGCGTTACGTCGAGCGCTATCTGCGAGGCATTTGGCTGGGAGCGCGGTGCCGACCGCAGCTGGGACGAGGCCCCGGTTTACCGCGGCATCATTACGGCCATCATCGGTATCTCTGCCGTGCTGGTGCTTATGCCCGGCGTCGATCTGTTCCAGATTATGATGACCTCGCAGGTCATCAATGGCGTGCTACTGCCCGTGGTTCTGGTGTTCCAGGTGGTTATCGCCGCCGACCGTCACATTATGGGTGCCAACCGCAACGGCCGCGTGTGGAACGTGCTCACTTGGGCGACTATCGGCGTGATTACGGTGCTGACGGTCGTCATGTTTGTGCTGCAAGCGATGGGCTACAGCGCTTAACGCCCACTTTTGCTTCCGAACAGGCCGCAGCGATGGGCTGCGGCCTGTTTTTTTGTCTGCTATAGGGTGTTAGTTATATAGCAATGGACAAAAAATGCCAAATATGAGTACTGTTGCTAAGTGAATAGCATTTACATCCTAAAAGATAATGAACATAGCCTTTAGTATGTTCATTAAAATTGGCTCCAATACGCCTTAAACCGGTCGCGCGCGCAGACGTGGTGTAAGAGTGTCCTGAGGTCCGTCGCTGCAAGTCCCGATGTTACTCCTTCTTGAGACCGCGCTTCTCGACTATCTCGTCCACTATCTCCCTGGCGCGCCGCCCGAGCGCGCGGCGCCTCCCCTCTGTCGGGGCCGGCCTGTCCGCGGGCTCGGCGAAGCCCTCGGCGGCCGAGGCCTCGGAGAACACGCGCTGCTGGGACCACTGCCCCTCGGTCTCCATGAGGCTCGCGCACGTCAGGCGCAGCATCGACTCCCTCGAGGGGAAGGACTGCACGACCCTGTAGCGGCGCTTGATCTCGCGGTTGGCGCGCTCCTGGACGTTGTTGGTGCGGAGCTTGGCCCAGTGCGCCCTGGGGAAGGCCGTGAACGCCAGCGCGGAGTCCTCGGCCTGCTCGAAGACCTCGCCGGCCCTGGCGGACACCGACGCCACCCAGGGCGCCGCCTCGGCCCACACGCAGCGCGCGAGGTCGGGGTCGTCCTGGTAGACCGCGGCGTGCACGAGGTCCCTGACGGCCGCCTTGGAGTCCTCGGGCCTGCCCGAGCAGGCGCTCTGGAGGTTGCGCTGCAGGTGCGTCACGCAGCGCTGCCAGGCGCAGCCCTGGAACAGGCGCGAGACGGCGGCCACGAGCCCGGCGTGGCTGTCGGAGACCACGAGGCGAACGCCGGCCAGCCCGCGCTCGCGCAGCCCGCCGAGGAATGCCGCCCAGGAGTCCTCGCTCTCGGTGTCGACCACGTCGCAGCCCAGGAAGTGCTTGCGCCCGTCGGCGCCCAGCCCGATCGCGGTCACGACGCCCTGCGAGACGACCGACGAGCCGACCCTGCAGCTCATGTAGGTGGCGTCGAGCCACAGGTAGCAGCACGGCGTGCCCGACAGGTCGCGGCTGCGGAACTCCGCCACCTCGGCGTCGAGGTCGGAGCAGAGGCTCGAGACCTCCGAGCTCGACAGCGAGGATATGCCCAGCTTGGACGCCACGCGCTCGACCTTGCGGGTGGACACGCCGCACACGTACATCTCCTGCACGATGGCGGCCACCGAGGTGTCGACGCGCGACCATCGCGCGAGCATGCCCTCGGGGTAGTAGGTGCCGTGCCTGAGCTTGGGTATCTCGAGCTCCACGTCGCCCACGGCGGTCTTGAGCGACCTGGGGCGGTAGCCGTTGCGGCTGTTCTCCCTGCCGTCGCTGCGCTCGTTGCGGCTCGCGCCGCACATCTGCTGGGCCTCGGAGTCCATCAGCGCGTTCATCACGCCGCCCAGCACCCTGCACGCGAACTCGCGCGCGTCGCCGCACTCCTGCCAAAGCCTCGCCGCCTCGAGGGCCTCGTCGCGGTCGAGGCGCAGTACACTCTCTTCTTGGGGCATCGCCTTTCCTTCCATTCGTCACCTTCATTACTCCAACGACGAATTCTAGGCGGTGTCCCCTCCCTTTCAAGAAAGAGAAGAGGCGGGGCATGCCCCGCCTCTTACACCACATCTCTGCGCGCTACCTGAGGCGACCTTTGGATTATGGCTGTTTGACGCCTCTGGAAAGGTTTCCGAGAGGGCTGTGGTCAAAAAAGGCCAAATATGAGTACTGCTACCTGTTTAGTAGCAGCGATTTTGATCACTTCAGGAACTATTCAACGTTCCACTCGTCCGCAGACGACGTTATTTCTCCTCATATGTTCAATAAAAGTAGCTCCTAATGGGAACAAATCTCATCAGGAACTGCTATTTATAGCAAAATAAATGCAACCATAATGGCAACAGTACTCATATTTGCCCTTTTTTGACCACGACCCTCCAGAATAGTCGCTGAGAACGACACTAAATGACAAAATCCGACACTTGGACGTTCTTATATGAGTAGCCATTGAAGAACACCTAACAACTACTCCCATTCGCGACACACTGTGTCGCGAATTAAGCTGGTCCCATTACCGAAGACCAGTGAGAGTTCCTGCCCAGAATCTCGATAGCTTAATAAAGCGCTCCCCTCCGGAAGTTCAATGAGCATCCAAATTCCAAGCTGAAAAGCAAAGGAGTAGCGAAGCCGTCAATGCTCATTTCCTATCGAGCAGGCGGATCAAAACAAGCTAATTAGCCCGATGAACTGCTTGTATTTTTGTCTACAAAATTGTATACAAAAAGAGAATCCGAGAACCGGCGCTCGACATTATGTCGATCGATAGGAGGCGCCATGGATGCTAAGCAGCTCGAAAAGATGATGGGGTTTGCTCCCGGAGAGTTGAAGAAAGCCGCGGAAGCCTACGAAAAAGATGAGTGGCCGAAAGGTCGCACCATCAAGTTGGGAAGGCCACCAATCTCCGATGAGCCGAGCGTCGTTAT
>ERZ1106954.304-NODE-304-length-43597-cov-5.166621_pt1 | contig 43597 bp, 36 predicted proteins | sample MGYA00403678_ERZ1106954 | MGnify/ENA primary metagenome ERZ1106954 (study PRJEB35170, sample SAMEA104062445) | human gut metagenome | biome: human gut; feature: human-associated habitat; material: faeces | place: Denmark | collected 2012-08-20 ... | reverse complement strand
CTCGTCCTCGATCTCGTCTATCATCACTTTCAGCTCTTCCTCTGTCATGCTGACGGATTCCTTACGGTGGAACAGCTTGGAGGCTGCTTTTTTCAGCAGTATAAAGAATGCGGAGACCGGTGTGAATATCACCATAAGGAATGAAATCACGCCGGAAGAGAACATTGCAAACGGCTCTGCAAAGTCCTTTGCGATGCTCTTGGGCATTACCTCGCCGAAAATGAGCACGACGATGGTCACAACTATAGTGGAAACCAGCGAGCCGTACTGTTCCCCGACCAGCTGTATCGCGAGTATCGTGGCAATAGACGAGCACGCGATGTTCACGATGTTGTTGCCGATAAGTATGGTGGTGAGCGCCTTGTCGTACTTTGCGAGAATGTTCAGCGTGCGCTGAGCCGCGCGGCTGCCGTTGTCAGCCATGTTTTTCAGGCGTATTTTGTTGGCGCTGTTGAGCGCTGTTTCTGTCGCGGAAAAGTACGCCGAGCATATTATCAAAATCACTATCAGAACAATCTGCATATATTACTCCCAGTTCTTCCATATATCAGGGCAGTAACCGATAGTTGCCTGCCGACCGTTGCGGACTATAGGCGTTTTGTAAAGCTTTGGGTTTTCTGCCAGTTTGTCGGGCTTCGCGTCGTCCAGCAGATATTTTATTTCTGCGTAGTCCCTGGAATTTTCGTCGATAACTGCTTCAAGCCCACCCAGCGCCCTTGTCACGCTGTCCAGCTCACCGCGGCTGAGTCCCTTTGAAAGAATATCCACATACTGGTATTTTATGCCGCGTTCCTTGAAATATCGTTCTGCCTTTTTTGTGTCAAAGCACTTTGATTTGCCAAAAATCTGAATGTTCATGTTACCTCTTAGATTTTACTTTCGCCCAGTGCGTATTTGCGCACTGCCCTTAATACGCCGTTTTCGTTGTTGCTTCTCGCGAGATACCTTGCGATGCGCTTTACGTCGGGGTGACCGTTTTCCATTGCGAAGCTCCAGCCGGCAAAGCGCAGCATTTCTGCGTCGTTGAAGTAATCCCCGAAAGCCATCACGTCGCTGCGGTCTATTTTAAGGAGTTCTGCCAGCTGTTTCAGCGCGCTGCCTTTGTTCACTCCCGCGGACATGACGTCCATCCATATCGGTCCGGAAACCTGCACATTCAGTTTGTCGCCCATTATGGCGTCAAGAGCGGGTTTGGCGCGCTTTTCGGTACCCTGTTCGTCGCACACTGCCACCTTGTAGATGATGTCGTCCACTGAAAGCAGGTCGTCGCAGGGAATGTGGTTCTTGTAATATTTCGCGATCTCTGCAGTGAACATCGGGTCTGCTTCAAGGTGATAGGTGCCCTTTCCCGCGCAGACCAGCACGCGCAGTCCGCCTATCTCTTGGCACGCCTTTATCAGCTGTTCAAAGGTCGCGCGGTCCAGCGGGGTGTATTTCGCCTGCTTTCCGTCATGGTAGATATTTGCGCCGTTGTCGCAGATGAAATCCAGCTTTCCGCGGTATTCCTCAGGGAAAAGATGCGCCACCGCGTCATAGGAACGTCCGCTCGCAACCGTGAATTTAATTCCGTGCTGCTCCAGACTGTCGAGCACCTCAAAGAAGTCCCGCGGGAGTTCCTTGCTGTCGTTGAGCAGAGTGCCGTCCATGTCGCTTGCGATCAGCTTTATCATATGTATTTCCTCGCTTTTGTTCTGTCTTGTTTTTCTTTATATGAGCGCTATGCTATATGTGTAATATGCTATAATAAACGCCCTGCGTTTATTATGCCATAACCACAGGTTAGGGCATAATCTGCCGATATGCACGGAGTTTGCCAGAGGCAAACGCATGTGCAAGGCATTTTGATTTATAATAAACGCCCTGCGTTTATTATAGCATATTACCTCCGAACTTTCAATAGCCAATATATGCATTATTTGTGTAAAGATGAGCCGGGTGAATTGCTGAAAAGCAGCCTCGTGCCGGAATACACGGCAAACAGCTTTCCCTGTTCCATCAGCCAGGAAACGTAGCTGCGCACGGTCTGCCCCACAAGAAGGTACTGCATGAGATACAGCCTTATGCGGTATTTTTCCAGCGCAAAGGCGATGATGTCGTCCATAGTCTGCGGCCGGGCGCACAGCTGGACGATGTCGCCTGCAACGTCGCGTATTGCTGCGGAATTCTCATCGACAAGCGGTCTTATGTCGCTGACAGGCTCGCAGTGCGATGGAATGAACACGCTGCCTTTTAGGCGCGAAAGCTCCTCCAGGGAATTCAGGTGCTTTGCTATATCGTAAATGAACGATATCCGGTGGCTTTTCAGCGCGCTTTCGCTGATAACGGCGTCAGCGGTGAACCACACCCCGTCCGGCGTGCAGAATGCAGACTGCGCCATATCGTGCCCGTCCAGCCGGAATTCCACCAGCCCCCGGGGCAGCGCGTCAGCGGTTATCTCGGAGCACTCGCAGGGAGGCGGCAGAAGGAACTTGCTGCACATCTCCTGATTTGGTCTGCCGCCGTAAAGCGTTGTCGCAATAAGGAAGCTGTGCTTCACCGCAGCGGCGCTTATTCCCGGCGCGTAAACCTCGCAGCCGGTCTGTCCCCTTATCCACTGCGCGCCGCTGGTGTGGTCCGTGTGGGAATGCGTCAGGAACAGTTTCGTGAGCTTCCAGCCCTGCGCGCGGATATGTTCCAGCGATTTTTCGGCGCAGGTTCTGTCGCCGCAGTCTATCATGCAGACTTCCGGCGCGTTGTAAAGGTAAAATCCGATATTGGTAGGGGCGTTCATGTACCAGGTGGCTGCGCCGGCTTGGTTAAGTTCAAACAAGTGATATCCTCCGGTAAACAGTTACATTCCTGCCCGTGTGTGCAGGCAGGAATGCAGCTGTGTTATTTCTTTTTGCCGTTGTTCTTTGTGTTATGGTTCGTGAGGTGGTGTATTTTTTCCTTGCACTCTTCCGTGCGCTGTTTTATCACGTCGGCAAATCCGTGCTTCTTCTCCGGCTTTGGCTCTTCGGGGAGTTCAGGCTCGTCGCAGGTGTATTCCGGCGTGATGTAGCTCACGTCCTTGGCGTATTCTGCGGTGCTGCGCGGAAGCTGGCGCTTTTTAAGCCGGTTTTCGATGAAGTCCTTGAACAGCATGTAAACGACCGCGCAAACCGGCACGCCGAGGAACATTCCTATCATGCCGAACAGCCCGCCACCGATGAGGATAGATATGAGTATCCAAACAGCGGGCAGACCGGTGGAGTCGCCGAGTATCCAGGGCGCGAGAATGTTGCCGTCCACTGCCTGGAGTATCGTGATGAAGATGACGAACCACAGTGCCTGCATCGGGTCGTCAGTCAGCAGCAGGAGCAGCGTGCATGGAATGGCGCCGATGAACGGGCCGACATACGGAATAAGGTTGAACACGAACATTATCGCGGAAATGAGCAGCGCGTAAGGCAGTCCCATGAAAGTCGTGCCGATAAAGCACAGCAGGGCCACCACAAATGCTTCGATTATCTTGCCGATGATGGAACCCAGGAACTTCTTGCTTGCTTCGCGGCAGACGCCGAGGAAGCGCTGCGCCCTCTCCACCTTGAGGAAGGCGAAGATGAGCTTCTTGGTCTGACCGATGAACATTTCCTTGCGGGCGAGGAGGTATATTGAGATAGTCAGACCTATGATGACATTCTTCATCGTGTCGAGAATTGCCCATACCATCGAAGCGACGTTTCCGGCAATTCCCACCAGTTCGTTGGAATACTGATTCCATATCTTGCCTATGAACGCGTTGAAATCATCAAGCGGGTTGCCAAGGAATTCGATTATCTCGGGGTGATCCTCGAAAATTTCATTAAGCCAGTTCTTGATCGTGTTGATATAGGTATCCGTGTTGCCGAAAATGGTTACGATGTTGTCTGCCAGCTGCGGTATCACCATGATTATCACCAGCGCCAGCACCAGGACGACGATGAGCATTGTCATTGTCAGGGCGAGGGCGCGGGCTTTTCCGCGTTTTTTCTTTTCCGGTGACGATGAGAGCTTTTTCAGCATGCCGGTTTCGATTTTCGTCATGAGAGGATTTAGCAGGTATGCGCAGAAAATACCTATGATTATAGGGTTGATTATCGCGCCGAATGTAGACAGCTTAGACATCACGGAGTCAAAGTTGAATATTATCATTACCGCAATGGCGCTGATTATTACAGCGCAGGTCGCATAAACGGCGATAGTAAGATATTTCCTGTTCCAGTTTATGTTCATACAATTCCCCCCAGATACTGCGTAATAAATATATTATACACCAGATACCGCCAAAAAGTCAACCCCGCGCGGCTATTGCAAAAAAAATCAATGTGTGCTATAATCAGAATAAATGATATGCCTGCTGGTGCAGGCGATGGGGGGAACGTATGAGAGCAGGAGTTTCAACAGCGTCGCTGTACCCGCTGCACGCGGAGGACGCATTCCGGGAACTTTCAGCGCTTGGCGTGACGACGGCTGAATTGTTCGCCAACAGCACGAGCGAAGCCAGGGAGCCGGTCACCGGGCTGATACAGCAGACCGCCCGTGAGAGCAACATTGATATAGTCAGCTTCCATCCGTTTTCATCGCCGATGGAGTCGGTGTACCTGTTCTCTAAGTACGACCGGCGCATTGAAGAGATGATGTCGCTTTATCGGGAATTTTTCGGCACGATGGTGCGGCTTGGCGCTAAAATTTTCGTGCTGCACGGCGCGATACTCAGCAGCCGCTGCACTCCGGAGCACTATGTAAAGCAGTTCCGGCTGCTGGCTGAGGCGGCTGAGGAATTCGGCGTGACCGTCGCGCAGGAGAATGTCAGCTACTGCCTTTCCGGGAACCTGGATTTTCTGAAGATGATGAAGCGTGAACTCGGCAGATACGCAAAATTCGTGCTTGACCTGAAGCAGTGCCGTCGCAGCGGGGAGGATATCTTTGAAGTAGTGCGGACGCTGGGGGAGGACATAGTCCACCTGCACATAAGCGACGCCGACGCCGACCGCGACTGCCTGCCAGTCGGGCAGGGTACGTTTGATTTCCGGCGGCTGGTGCAGGAGATGAATTCGCTCGGATATGACGGCGCTTACATCGTGGAGCTTTACCGCGAGAATTACGACGAGTATGCAAGGTTGAAGAAGTCGGTAGAACGCCTGTTGGAAATCGGGGCAGGCGCCTGATATAGGTATTACAAACAGGGACATTGAGCTGTCCCTGTTTTTTATTTTTGCCAAGTACCTGTGAAAAATTTAACGCTGAATTAACAGAAAATCGTTCATATGTATAAACATCGAATAGTAATTTATTACAATTATAACAAAAATGGCGCTATATAGGTATTTATTTTGCTTATAGTGTTGCCAAAACACAATTTGCGTGTTATAATATACATGTAAACTTTTGGCTTTGATGTGAAAAGCAGGTATTGTAAATGAAAGAGAAAAAGGAAAAACAAAAGCGTGGAAAAATAAGTTACCGCGGAAAGAACATCATAGCGATGATTGCCGTGCTGCTTGGCATAGTTGCACTAGTGGGGCATTTTGCAGGCAATACATCACGAGAGATGTCAGAAAACCAGATCTCGAATATTGAGGACAGGTTATCGCTGGTGACGAATGTTATTGAGAACTACATAAGCAACAACTGCAGTGCCCTTGAAAAAATCAGCCTTGATTACGCCATGGACGGCGTGCTGATGAGCGGCGACTATATCCCTGGCATAAAGTCGATAGCGCTTGTGAAATTCTCAGAGCCGCTTGAAGCAGCGGACGAGCTAAGCGATATCCCTATTGCTGAGCTGGATTTCTCCAAGGGGGAAAAGCTGTGCGGGCTGCCGGTATCGAAAAATTACATCGGCTCGGACGGAACGTGGTGCTATACGGTGAAAGTCCCGGTTACGATAGACGGCAGACACACGGGGGATGTTTACGGTGAATGTTCCTGGGACGATATCCGCAGGAACCTGCCGGCTTCGCTCTATGGCGGTGAGGCAACGATATATGTGCTTGATACGATATCCGACCAGATCGTCGTGGACTCAAAGCTGCCCGGGCTTAACCAGCAAAACCCGAAAAACGCCGGCGATTTAATGGAAATGCTGAATTTTTCAGCCGAGGAGAAGAATAAGGAAGCGGACATAGAACATGCAGTGGCTTCCGGGGAACAGCTACTGTTTTACCGCAATATTAGCGGCAGGCAGCATCTGGTTTACATATACCCACTTAACGACGGCGTATTCTATGTCCTGGGTTCCGCGCCGTCAGAGGCGATACAGAAAGAAGCGGCAACAGTAAGGCACACGATAATCCTCGTTGCTGTGCTTATCACCGGGGTAGTACTGATGGCGATAACCATAGTCACCGTCGTTTACAAAAAGCGCGTCCGCGAGCGTGAGGAATACAACCGTACCCTGCAGGAAGCGCTTGACATAGCCACCGACGCGAACGCTGCAAAAACGACGTTCCTTTCCAACATGAGCCACGATATACGAACCCCGCTAAATTCGGTGATAGGTTTTTCAGAACTGCTGCAGAGGGACGCCGGAGATGAAGAAAAGGTCCGCGAATACACCAAGAAAATAACTGCCGCAGGAAACCACCTGCTCGGTCTGATAAGCGATATTCTGGATATTTCAAAGATAGAAAGCGGAAAACTCACGCTGAAAAAGGAACTGTTTTCCATGAACAGCCTTGCGGAGCAGGTGGAAGCAGTGGTTTCCTCAATGGCTGCCGCGAAGGAGCAGTCGTTCATGATGGAAGTCGGGGAACTTGAACACACCCTGTTTGTCGGCGACAGCACAAGGCTGAAGCAGATACTGATAGACCTGCTTTCCAATGCGGTAAAGTACACCGGCAGGCATGGCAGGGTGAAACTCATCATCAGCCAGCTGGAACACCGTTCAGGCGTTTTTGACAACATCAGGTTCGTGGTGGATGACAATGGCTGCGGAATGAGCCGCGAGTTCCAGCGTGTGATGTTCGACCCGTTCACACGTGCTGAAAACATCACTGCAAGGCGCGAGAGCGGCAGCGGTCTCGGACTTGCGATAACCCGCAACATCGTTGAGCTCATGGGCGGTACGATAAGCGTGATAAGCGAAGAGGGCAGAGGCACCCGCATCACCGTTGACCTTGCATTCCGCATTCCCGATGAGGAAGCCGGGGCGCATTTCTGGCAGGAGCACAACATAAAGAAGATACTCATTTCGGACAGTGCGTCGGACGGCTTTGATGAACTGCGCCGCGACCTTTCGGATACTGGCATCACAGTCGATACTGCCTACGGCCCCGAGGAAGCGCAGAAAAAGATGAGCGTGCAAAGGTATGACGCGGTATTCAGTAATTCGGCTTCCCTGAGCGGAACCACACCGGATACGCTGGTATTCCTGCCGGAAAGCAGCGCGGATGAAAACGCAGACGGCGCTGTGGCATTCCCGCTGACAGGAACCCGGGTGCGTGAAATGATGATAGAGGCGGTAACGGCGCGCAGGGAACGCTGTCCGGAATATGCTGAGATCAGTCTTAAAGGCGCACGTTTCCTTGCCGCTGAGGATAACGCCATGAACGCCCAGCTCCTTTCTGCGATACTGCGCAAGGAGGGGGCTTCCTGCGATATAATGGAAAACGGTAAGCTTGTGGTGGATAAATTCGTGAACTCTGCCCCTGGCACATATGATGAGATACTCATGGACGTTATGATGCCGGAGATGAACGGTTATGAAGCGACCCGCGCCATCAGGAGCAGCAATCACCCGCAGGCGCAGACGATACCGATAATCGCTATGACTGCGAATGTTTTCGTTGACGACGTACAGAAAGCGCTGAATGCCGGCATGAATTCCCACATTGTAAAGCCGCTTGAAATTGAGGATATGAAAAAGACCCTGAGCGCATTCGTTAAGAGCGGGAGAAGCAGGTGAGGCCTTGACTTCCCGTTATAATTCCCGGAAAGGGCAGGGTGTTATGAAAGGAAAAAAGATACTTTCAACGCTGAATGGCGCGCGACATCGCCGGGGCTTCCGTAATGGTGCTGAAAAATGGCATGAACCGTCGTCAGAAAGATAAAGAACATAGTCATGTCGGAACTGACCTGATAAAACAAACGGGGCGAGAGTTTTCTCTCGCCCCGTAATGCTGTTCAATTATTCCTCGTTGTGTGAAACATAGGAAGTGAGTTCACCGTTCTGCTCGTCGATGGTGATGGTGTCACCCTGACGTACTTCATCGCGGAGTATCTCCTTAGCGACCATAGTTTCCACATTACGCTGAATGTATCTCTTGAGCGGACGTGCGCCGAAGCTCGGATCGTAGCTTGCGTCTACGATAGCCTGCTTTGCGGAGTCGGTGATCTCCAGGGAGATCTGCTTATCCTTCAGACGGGACTTGAGCGAAGCGGCCAGCAGGTCGATTATCTTGAATATCTCTTCCTTGCGCAGCGGCTTGTAGAATACTATCTCGTCAAGACGGTTGAGGAACTCCGGTCTGAACGACTGCTTGAGCAGTGCGTCAACGGATTTCTTTGCGTCCTCGGAGATCTCGCCCTCGTCGTTGATGCCGTCAAGAATATACTGAGAGCCCAGGTTGGACGTAAGGATTATGATAGTGTTGCGGAAGTCCACAGTCCTGCCCTGACCGTCGGTGATCCTGCCGTCGTCGAGTACCTGCAGAAGTACGTTGAACACATCGGGGTGAGCCTTTTCGACCTCGTCGAACAGAACCACGGAGTACGGTTTCCTGCGGACTGCCTCGGTGAGCTGACCGCCTTCCTCATAGCCGACATATCCTGGAGGCGCGCCGATAAGTCTGGACACGCTGTATTTCTCCATGTATTCACTCATATCAAGACGGACGATGCTGTGCTCGTCGTCGAACAGTGCTTCTGCCAGAGCCTTTGCAAGCTCGGTCTTGCCGACGCCGGTAGGACCGAGGAACAGGAACGAACCAAGCGGCTTCTTCGGGTCGTTGATGCCGGCACGCGAACGCATGATGGCTTCGGTCACGCGGTCAACTGCTTCGTCCTGACCGATGACTCTCTTGTGGAGAGTTTCACCGAGTGCGAGTATCTTCTCGCGCTCGCCCTCGACCAGCTTTGAAACCGGAATTCCGGTCCAGCGGGAAACGATACGCGCGATCTCGTCCTCAGTTACCTTATCACGGAGCAGGCTGTCGTTCTTTGCCTGTTCTGCAAGCTGCTCCTCCTTTGCGAGTTCAGCCTGCAGCTTCGGCAGCGTGCCGTACTGCAGCTCGGCAGCCTTGTTCAGATTGTACTCGCGCTTTGCCTTTTCGATCTCGCCGTTGGTGTTTTCGATCTCCTTACGCAGATCCTGCACCTTGGTTATCGCGTTCTTTTCGTTCTGCCACTTTGCTTTCATGGCGTTGAATTTCTCGCGCTTCTCAGCGAGTTCTTTCTGTATCTCGACGAGGTGTTCCTGCGAAAGCTTGTCGGTCTCTTTCTTCAGGGCTGCTTCCTCGATCTCGTCCTGCATGATGGAACGGCTTATCTCGTCAAGTTCCTGGGGCATACTGTCCATCTCGGTGCGTATCATTGCGCAGGCCTCGTCAACAAGGTCGATTGCCTTATCCGGCAGGAACCTGTCGGTGATGTACCTGTTGGAGAGCGTAGCAGCCGCGATTATCGCACTGTCGTGTATCTGCACGCCGTGGAATACCTCGTAACGCTCTTTCAGACCTCTCAGAATGGAAATGGTGTCCTCGACGGAAGGCTCGTTCGCCATTACCGTCTGGAAACGACGTTCAAGCGCGGGGTCCTTTTCGATGTACTTGCTGTATTCGTCAAGGGTTGTGGCGCCGATGCAGTGGAGTTCACCACGCGCCAGCATAGGCTTCAGCAGGTTGCCGGCGTCCATTGCGCCGTTGCCCTTGCCTGCGCCGACGATAAGGTGGATCTCATCGATGAACAGCAGGATACGGCCCTCGCTCTTCTTTACTTCGTTGAGTACTGCCTTCAGACGTTCCTCAAATTCGCCCTGGTACTTTGCGCCTGCGATAAGCGCGCCCATATCCAGCGAGAACAGCTTTCTGTCTTTCAGGTTCGAGGGAACGTCGCCGCGCACGATACGCAGTGCCAGACCCTCGACGATAGCGGTCTTGCCGACGCCGGGTTCACCTATAAGGCAGGGGTTGTTCTTGGTCTTACGGGAAAGTATGCGGATAACGCTCCTTATCTCGTTATCACGGCCGATAACCGGGTCGAGCTTGTTTTGCCGCGCGAGTTCAACGAGGTCCTGACCGTATTTGTTCAGCACGTCGTAGGTTTCCTCGGGCTCCTGGGAGGTTACTCTTGCGGAACCGCGTATCTCGGAAATTGCTTTGAGCAGCTTGTCCTTAGTCACGCCGAAGCTGCGGAAAATTCCCGCAACGCCGCTGGAAGGCTTCTCAGCCAGCGCAAGGAGCAGATGTTCCACGCTGACGTACTCGTCTTTCATGCGCTCCGCCTGGGCTTCTGCCTCGGTGAAAGCCTTGTCAAGGTCCGGGGAAACATAGATCTTGCCAGCCTCGCGGCCGCTGCCGGAAACTCTCGGCATGCCCTCTATGAATTTCAGCGCCGCCTGTTCAACGCCGTTGGCGTCGATGTTCATTTTGGTGAGCACCTGTGCTGCAAGGCTGCATTCCTGGGTCAGCAGGGCGTACAGCAGGTGTTCCTGTTCAACGCAGTTGTTCTGATAGCTGATGGAAATATCCTGCGCCGTCTGAACTGCTTCAAGTGATTTCTTGGTGTACTTGTTAGGATTCATACATATGCCTCCTTGTTATATTAGTATCAGATTATTACCTTTTGTTGTACGATTGCAGCGGAATAGCTGCGTTCAGCCGCCCTCTGCGCCCGGCCTGTATCCGGGAGTTCGGCGAAATAATGCTTCATTGTTTCGTCGAGCATTGCCATGTAGTCCGCGACTGCCTGCCCGAGCTGGTCGTCTGAAATTCCCTCCGGCGGCATGTTGAGCGTTCTTGTGAACCTGCCGGGTTCTATCGCGAACATTATGTCCTGCGATAATTTGTCGGCGATGTACTTCTGCTCCAGCGCCGTCCAGCAGGTGAAAAATCCGCTGAGATCCGCAAAAAGCTGCTCGCTCTGTGTGCGTACCGTGACTTTCAGCTCCCCCGCGCGCTTGCTGCCTGCGCCGTAGACCTCTACCGAGTACCGCAGGGTAGGCTTGTAGCGGTATTTCAGCGCCGTGCGGCACGCGACCGTAGCCGCTGACGGCTGTTCAGTGAGAAAGAACCCTGTGCCCACCGCGCTGCGTATCGCTGAGGTTATGCTTTTCAGCCGCATCTCCGGGGTGACGCAGCGTACTCTCTCGGCGAGAAGCTGGTTCACCATTGCGGAACGGCTCAGCCCGGAACTGGCTGCCAGTGCGTCTACTGCTTCCACAACATCGTCTGAAAGCACCAGACTGTATATGCTCTTTTTCGTTTTAGTCACCTCCGGTCTGCTGATATCGGATATCCATATAGTGGATATTTACATATTCTTCTATCAGCTTGATTATATTATACACCCATTTTATTAATTTGTCAAGTGTTTTTATTAATTTTTCTTTGCATTTTTCAAAAAATTTTTTCTGCACTGTAATAACCTATTGACAAACCTATATAATATATGGTACAATTCAGTTAGTGGGGAATAACTTGATTTGGAGTGCTCCACTGCCAACTTATAAACCTATGCTGGCTGCAGGTAAAAGTCACATGTAATGTGACATGCGGTTAGTCAAGACTAATTCAAGAAAGGAAACCAGATGAGCGTAGTAGTAATAGGCGGCAACGACCGCATGGCGACCCGATACAAGGACATATGCGAAAGCTACCGCTGCAAGGCAAAGGTGTTCACACAGATGCCTGCGGATTTTGCAGCGAAGCTGGGAACGCCAGACCTGATGGTGGTGTTCACGAATACATGTTCCCACAAAATGGTGAACTCCGTGAACCAGAAGTCGGAAAAGCACGGAATTCCGGTGGCGCGAATTCACAACGCCAGCGTGAACGCCCTCAAGTCGGTGCTTGAGCAGTACACAAAGCAGTAAGAAAAACGCCTGCATTCCACAGCGGAATGCAGGTGTTTTTTAATGTTCGTGATAAAAACCGTACTGGTTTCCGGGGGTGTTCTTGCAGACATACATTGCGGCGTCTGCCATGGGGTAAAGCTTGTCAAACGGAACGCTGCTGTCATGCGAAAGCACGGCGCCAAGGCTTATCGTGACCTTTCTGCCTTTCATCTCGGGTATATCTATTTTTTCAACCCGGGAGATGAGCGCGTTTATTTTTTCGCGGCCCTGTTCGGCATTCTCCACACCGACAGCGTAGACTGCGAATTCATCGCCGCCAAGCCGCATTACGACGTCCTCTCCGGTGAAGCTTGCGCGCAGGCATTCTGCGATTGCGATGAGGGCTTTGTCGCCTATAGTATGCCCGAAGCTGTCGTTTATTGTCTTGAACTTATCTACGTCAAGCAGGCAGAACATTCCCTTTTTGCCGCTGATAATAAGCTTTTCTACACGGCGCTCACCGCTTCCGCGGTTTGAAATGTGCGTCAGCGCGTCCGTTTCAGAAAGCAGAAGAAGCCGGTTTTCAAGGTTCTTTTTATCAGTGATATCCATTAAAGTGAGTATCAGTATATCGTCGCCGCAGGCGAGGGTAGCAGTACGTGCCGACGCCTTAATGTAATAATCCTTGCCGTCCATGGCCGTGAGTGCAAATTCAAAATCGTACTTGCCGTGCTGTTTTATCAGCTCCTGCATTTTTGCCATAATGCGCGGGAGGTTGTCTGCGACAATGGGGCACATGACGTCCTCGATGTTGGTGTTCTTTTCGATTTTGCCGAAAAGCGCCTGGGCAGCGCTGTTCATGACAATGATTTTGTTGTTGTCCGTCCGAGAGGCGATAAGCCCGCAGCCCTGCAGGTGCAGCATTTCGGCGTATATCTCATTCTGGTTTTCGAGCGCCTGCTTCAGCGCATTCTGGTATTTCAGTTCCTTATGCTTTTCAGCGTCGATGTACTGCACTGCAAAAATTGCTTCCACCAGTTTGCCCTTATCGTCGCGCTTCATCACAACAAAGCTGCCCCTGCACCAGTGCCCGTCTACCGCGTGGAAATCGTAACTCAGCACGTTGATGTCCTTCATGCGGGAGTCCACGGTGGTGAGGTCGGTGAATTCCAGCGCGCCTTCGAGGTAATCAGGGTCTATCAGCGCACGCATGACGTCTTTCATCTGCTGAGTGGCGTTGTTAGTTGTGGTTACATGCTTTGAAACTTCTTCGTTGTATTTTATTTCCTGCTGGGTATCGTTGGTGAAGTTCACCATATGAATGGAAACATAGGTGTTGCCTATAGCCCGTAGAATGCGCTGTTCAAGGGTCTCTCTCTTCTGCAGGTCATTGACGACAAAAGCCGACACCAAGCGCATAAGAATGAGCATATCAGTGTTCTGCTGCGGATTATCGACGCCCATGAAGCCCTCCATGCGAGAACTGCTGCGGAGCGGCGCTGCCATAAGGCTCTCTATGCCCTGAACGGTGAGTATCCTGTATTCTGCCGAGTCGCTGTCGACTTCGCTGCTCAGAGAATTGATATAGAACTCGCCCTTTTCGTTGAAAATATCCAGCCATCTGTCGATGACGGACATATCAACGTCAGCGAGCATCTCCTTTTCAGGGGTTATTCCCTCTGCGCACCACTCGTAGGTGTTGTGGGCAAGTTTCATGTCCTTTGAGAATTCGAAGATGTAGCAACGGTCAGCTTTGTAATACCCCGCAATTATCCCCAGGAGTCTGTCGATCGCCTGGTCGATATTATCGTTGATGTACAGGGTCTGTACGCATTCCACCAGGGTGGATTGCAGCTCAGTCTGTCTTTCCATGTCGCTCTTGCGGCCGATCATTTCTATCACCTTCTATATTGTCTGCGGTATCGCAGATTTTGTCCTACAGTCAATTATACCACTTTTAAATTAAACTGTCAACTATTAATAAAGGGACAAACAGTATACAAATGTGTTTTTTCATCAGATTTTCATTTCGTTTCAGAACTCGTGTAAACGATGCCAATGCAAGCGCTTTTCGGCAGTGTTCCAAGACATTAGGCACGTGTAATTACTTATCATAAATGTGTTAATATACACATGTGAGTGGAAAAAGGTTGATAAATTTTGTGTCACACGCCGAAAAATCAGTTACAACTGTTGACAAAAAACAAAGAGTGTGCTATAATCTCCCTTGTTGTGAGAACAGAAAAGTAAAATTCTGGGTTTGCAGCAATTACAGAAAGATATTCACACTAAGGAGAAACACTATGAACAAGTTTACAAAGATCGTTGCAGCGCTGGCTATGGCAGCAGCAGTGCTTTCCTGCGCAGCATGCAGCAACAATGGCACATCTTCTGAGTCTTCTTCCGCTGCTTCTGACGCAGCAAAGACTTCTGAGGCTTCCACAGTTTCCACTGCAGACGCTTCTACCGTTTCCACAGCTGAGGCTTCTACCGCTGAGGTACAGGCTCCTGCTACCGCTGAGGCTTCCGCGTTTGACGTATCTGTTATGTACGGCACATGGGCGCTGACTGCTATTGACGCTGGCAACGGCGCAATGAGCGTTGCTGACTATGCAGCTTCCATCGGCGCTGACGCTGAGTCCTGCATGCAGTTTGTAACTATCGACGAGAACGGTTACACTTCTTCTAATGCTAACGGCGAAAGTACATTCGCTTACACAGCAACTGAGAACGGTCTGACCTTCGAGGCTGATGGCGTAGTATTCACAGTTACATACGACGCTGAGCTTGACTCCATTATGTATGGCGTAAATGTTAACGATGTAACCTACAAGTACTTACTGATCAGATACAACGCTGACGACGCTGCTTCCGCTACCGCACAGGCTTCCGCAACTGCTGAGGCTGCTGTAGCTGCTACCGCTGAAGCTGCTGAGTAATTTCAGCGCATGCTGAGCAAATAAAATACGGCATACCATGGTTTTCCGCGGTATGCCGTTTTTATTATATTTATATAGTATTACGCAGCGTCCGTGACTTCATTGAGCTTGCATTTTTCTTTCCACTTGCCCTGCCAGTAGCGAATAAGGCTCATGAGCGCGGTGATCACCCAGGTGAGGCAGGTCGTTGTCCAGACAGCCCACCAGCCCATTGCAGGAATGTGCACCAGTATCATTGCAAAGCCTATTCTGCCGATGACTTCCACGAAGCCGTTTATCATCGCATAAACCACGTCTCCGGCGCCGTTGAGAAGCCCGCGGGTGGTATGGATAGTGCCCAGCGCAACATAGAACAGGCAGGACAGCCGCAGGGCCTTTCCGCCTATTTCAATGACTGCAGCGTCGTCCACGAACATCCCGACGATCTGGTCGCCCAGCAGCAGGAATATTCCCATGATGAACAGCGCGAAGCCAACAGTCACCAGCATACTGCGGTGATATCCGCGGATAACGCGCTTCTGCAGTCCTGCGCCGATATTCTGTCCTGCGAATGTGGAAACTGCCGCGTTCAGTGAAGCGAACGGCTGCTGCACCAGCTGTTCCACTCGCATCGTCGCGGTATAGGCAGCCATGACTGTTTCACCGAAGCCGTTAGCAGTGCGCTGCAGGAATATCATGGAAACTGAGATCATCGCATTCTGCAGTGCAATGGGGATACCTGTGGTTATGCACTTTCCGCAGACTGCGCCCACCGGTCGGAAATCCTCCCGGGACAGTTTGAAGAACGGATTTTTGCGGAAGCCGACGATGATGCTTCCGGCGGCGCTGACGCCCTGCGAGATGACTGTCGCGTAAGCTGCGCCGGTAACTCCCCAGCTGAAGCCGACTACGAACAGCAGGTCGAGCCCGACATTCAGCAGGCTGGCTACCACCAGGAATATCAGCGGTGTGCGGGAGTCCCCGAGGGAGCGCATGACGGCGTTTATCCAGTTGTATGCGGCAACGCAGAGAGTGCCTGAGCATGCAGCGCGCATGTAGTCGGTGGCGTCCTGCAGGAGCGCTTCCGGGGTGTTCATCATCTTCATCAGAAGCCCCGCGAGGGAAACTGAAATTATCGTCACCACCGCGCCGAATGCGAGAATGACATACGCCGAGTTAGTGATGAGCTTCCTGACTTCCTTGTGAAGCCCCGCGCCGAAACGCTGCGAGATCAGTATTCCTGCGCCGACTGAAAGCCCGATGCAAAGCGTGCTGAACAGATAAGTGAGCGAGCCGGTGGTTCCCACTGCGGCAAGCTTGTCTGAGCCGAGATATTTCCCGACTATCATGGAATCGACGATGTTGTAGAGCTGCTGGAACACGTTCCCGGCAAAAAGCGGCAGCGTGAACAGAATGATGTGCCTGAGTTCGCTGCCCTCGGTCATTTTTTTGGTGTAAGCCATGTTTTTCCTTTCAAACACAAAACAGCCCCACTTTTCGGTGGGGTCGTTGTGTGTTTTCTGTTGATCAGTCTGAGAGATAAGACTTCACAAGCACCTGCAGAAGTTCGTCACGGTCGATGTGGCGTATAAGCCCGCGGGCGTTGTTGAATGTCGTGATGTATGTAGGATCCTCTGAGAGAATGTAGCCAACAAGCTGGTTGATCGGGTTGTAGCCCTTCTGCTTGAGTGCGTCATAGACAGTAGTAAGGATCTCCTTCATCTCGTTTTCTCTGTCGTCGTGTACAGAAAAAGTCATTGTCTTGTCGTGCATACCATCAATCCTTCCTTGTCCAAATGTTACAAATCGGTTACAATATTAATTATACACGTTTTTTTATTAAATTACAACTATCTTTCCTGAGTTTGGGCAATATTACTATATAAAATCTATAATTGTTACAAAAACAATTTCCTGCGTTTGGAGAATATCACAAAAAATATGCACTGTAGCGGGCGTGATATATAAAATTGACTAAAACACTTGTAAAATTCAGTTTTTTGTGATATAATGATATATAGTAATTTAGCATATGCGTTTTTTTTCGATTACGCGTGCTTAGAAAATATTCACATATTTATAATATTTTCAGGAGGATTCACAGATGGCAGCAGGCGATGGATTCAAGCAGGTCCCTTTCGGGTTTGACAAGAACGAAGTAAATACATACATCAGCGATCTCCGCAAGAAAATGAACGCTCTCGAGGCGGACATGCGCTCTAATGACGAAAAGACAAAGGCTGCGGAAAAGCTCGCAGAAGAGGCTGACAGCAGAATAAAGGCTGCTCAGGAAGAGGCAGACAAAAAGGTAGAGGAAGTTACCTCACAACTTGAGGAGGAGAGATCCACCACATCGCGCCAGATCGTTGAGATACGAAATCTCAAGGAGCGTCTTGATAACGAAAAGAAAAAGATGACCGACATGCTCAAGAACGGCAAGGGTGTTTCGCAGGAAGCCACCCGTGCGTTCAACGAAGTGCTTGAAAAGGCGAACGAAGAAGCTGCCGACATCATTGAAAACGCCAAGAAACAGGCTGAGCAGATAATTGAAGCAGCCCAGCAGCATCGCAGCGGGATCACGTCAAAGACGGAGGAATTCCTTGCACAGCTGCGCGAGCAGATAGAGAACATGAATTCCAGCTTCAATGCGGTGAATATGTCCGCGTCGGAGCTTCTGGGCACCGAGGCAGCGCCTGGGATAAGCCTTCCGGAACCTGCGGCAGCCCCCGAGCCTGCTCCCGCACCTGTATTCGTAAAGGAAGAAGAACCCGCAGAGGCACCGGATATGTCGGTGTTCGACAGCGTTCCCGATGAGGAACCTGAGGAAGAGGAGCAGCCCTCCGAGCCGGAGCCCGCAGCTGAGCCTGTCCCTGAGGCAGAACCTGAGGAATTCCCCGCAGAGGAAGAAGCAGACGCCCCCGCAGTGTTTGAGGACGACTGGAGCGGCAGCAACATGGCAGAAGCGGTAGCGGCTGCCGAGAAGAAGATGTCTGAAGCTGCAAAGCAGGAAAATATCCCACTGATGAACCCTGACGCTTCCAGCAACCCGTTCGGTGGAGGACTGTTCGACATGGACGACCACCACGACGACATGACGGGATTTGATATGGATAAGCACGACGAGTCTGAGGAAAGCGTTGACAGCATTTCTCCGCTGGACGTTTCGGATCATTCCGAGGCTTCGTTCGATAACGACTTCACAAAGGACCTGCTGGCTCAGACCATGCCGTCCAGTTCGCTTGGCAATGACGCTGACGACGAACTCCTTGCAGCTGTAAAGGCCGCTGAGGAAGCCGCTGCAGTCAAGCCAAATAACATGTCTGATTTCGACATGGACGAGGAGCCTGAGAAGCCCGCTTCCGCTGAGAGCGAAGAAGACGAACTGATGAAGGCGCTGCGCGAGGCAGAGGCTGCGTTCGGTGGTTCATCAAGCGCTGAAGAGGAAGAGCCGGAGCAGGAAGAAGCTTCCTCCGACCCGTGGGCAGACCTCCAGAAGCAGCTTGAAGCCATGGGAAGCGCGGCAGGCGCAGGTTCCTCCGTGACCTACGACGAGCCGGAGCCTGTTGAGGAAGAAACTGCAGCAGACCCGCAGGTAACGCCTCCCTCCGCTGACGACACGAATATCTGGAATTTCGGCAACAGCGGCAATAACGACGATGACGATATGAGCTCCGATTTCGGCGGCTTTGGCGGATTTTAAATGAAGGTCAGACTGCGGCAGTGCATTCTGTGCTGCCGCAGAATTTCGTAATATTCAGGACAGAAGATATGGAAATAGAACTCAACACAAGCGAACTCAAGGAAAAGGCAAAGACGCTCAGGGCAGGGGACAAGGTGCTGCTTTCAGGCACGGTGTATACTTCCCGCGACGCGGCGCACAAGCGCATAAAAGCGTGCGTCGACAGCGGTGAAAAGCTGCCTTATGAGATAGACGGCGCGGCGATATATTACGCCGGTCCTACCCAGGCGAAGGAAGGCATGGTGATAGGCTCCTGCGGACCTACAACTTCAAGCAGAATGGACGTTTATTCTCCGATGCTGCTTGACATGGGGCTGTCTGCGATGATAGGCAAGGGAGAGCGCTCCCAGGCTGTGTGCGACGCGATAGAGCGCAATGGCGCGGTGTATTTCTGCGCGATAGGCGGCGCAGGCGCACTGGCGTGCAAGTGCATCACCGAGTGCGAAGTCATTGCTTTTGAGGACCTCGGCTGTGAGAGTGTAAAGAAACTGCATTTTGAAAAGTTCCCGCTGATCGTCACTATCGATTGCGTTGGCGGCAACCTGTTCAAATCCGGCAGAGCACAGTACTGCAGAGAAAAGTGACCTGCGCGCATATCAGTTGTGGTATTTTTGCATAAACGGCGGAGCGCTTTTTCATATAAAGTGCTTGACTTTGGAAAATTTTCGAATTTTCCTTGACAAATGCAAAAACCGGTGATATAATTATGCGTAGTAGATAGAATTTTTACATTTAAAGTAATTTCGATTTATGGCTGATTTTTCAAAGATGACCGACGAGCAGCTGGCGGGCTGTGTTTCCTCTGCTGACAGCGGAGAGGCTGTTGCGGAACTGGTTTCGCGGTATACGGGGCTTGTTCTCAAGCTGGCAGGAAAGTACAGCGGCAGCGCCGATTATGAAGAACTCGTCAGCGAGGGGCTTGACGCGCTTATCAGTGCAGCTTCGGGATTTGACCCTGAAAAGGGCGGGTTCAGCGGGTTTGCAGCTGTTTGCGTTTCCAACCGAATGAAGAATGTCGTGGCGCGTGCCGACAGGCGCAATTCACGCATATCTGAGCTGGACGACGAGGATATCCCGGATAATTCCCCGACGCCGGAGGAGCTTGTTATCAGCCGCGAAAACGCAGCAGAGATCACCGAGCGTATGAAAGACCTGCTTTCCCCGATGGAGCTGCGCTGCATTGAGGGAGTAATTCTCGGTATGCCGTATTCCGAGATAGCCGAGAAGCTTTTTATAAGCGTCAAGTCGGTGGATAATGCGGTGACAAGGGCGCGCGCAAAGCTGAGAGGGATGTTCCCGAGGCTGTGAGCGGAACAGTGACAGGATTTATCAGAGCAACACAGCGGTTTTCCGCTGAATATATGACCCGGTAGCTTAATTACCAGAGCGTTGTTTATCAAAGGTGTCGGTGTAAGTCCGACCAGGGCAAAAATCTTTTTTTATGAGGTATGGACTATGTACACAGACATCACTTTAAAGTGCAAGGATTGCGGAGCTGACTTCGTGTTCACCGCTGGCGAGCAGGAATTCTACGCTGAAAAGGGCTTCACAAACCAGCCCCAGAGATGCAAGGCTTGCCGCGACGCTAAGAAGAACGCTGGCAAGAGCGGCAGAACCTTCTACGAGGCTACTTGCGCTGGTTGTGGCGGTATTGCAAGAGTTCCCTTCGAGCCGAAGGAAGACAGACCTGTATACTGCAGCGACTGCTTTGCAAAGATGAGAGGCGAGTAATTTCGCCCGGATTGGTTGGTATTTTCTCAGGAAACTAGCAAAATCACTTGCCGAAAGGCAGTTTTCAGCAATTTTCTTATAGAACCTATTGATCAACTCGCAAAAAAAGTCCGACGGTGATGAGCCGTCGGATTTTTTTATTGCACATTAAGAGTACGTATCGTTTCGGTATTCTGCACCGGGCAGGAATACAGCCGGTTGCCGTCGAGGTCTGCGCTGTGCATATCCACGGCGTTTATCTGACGGTCGTTGTAGGTCGTGTGGTAGTAGATACCGCGGTCCGCGTTCCAGCAGGAGGTGTAGATCGTGTATTCAAACTTGCCGTCTGCGACTTCGCAGCACCCCTTAACCTGCTCCACCGAACCGAGAATGTGGAAGAACTGCCCCACGCTTTCTTCCTCGCTGCTGCCGGAAACGGAATTCGCGCGGGTGAACGCTGCGCGCACGAACCGGGACATCGATGAAAGGTCCCCGGGGAGCCCGATAGCGCCCATTCCGCGGCTGTAGAGGCCGAGGTCCAGCTTGTCGGAAAAGCTGTTCACAGGCTGCTTCGGGGAGAGGTGCATGAAATCGTTCAGATGGAACATTTGCTGGTCGAATGAAGGCTCGTTCGTCAGCACTCCGGCAGGGTCGTCAAATATTTTCAGCCCGTCGCGGTGGGGTTCAACGACTATCGCACCAGTCTTGTCGGCTATTATCCAGTGCAGCTTTGCCGCGGGGAAATCGGCGCTGAACGGGGTTCCCACCAGCTTGATTTCACACAGCGCCTTTCTTGCTTCCTCAAGTGTAGCGCATGTCGCCAGTATCCACGGAATGAACTCGAACTGCGCAATGCACCTGCTGTTGTCGGCGTCGGGGTATTCCGCGGTTTTCGCGAAATTAAGCCCTGCCATGCCAAGACCCTTTTCGTTCACTGCGTCGTAATACAGCGGATACCCTCCGGAAATATGCGCCATTCCTATCATGGCGTAATGACTGCTGCAAAGCCCCGCGTTCCTGAATTCAAACGGGAAGTTCCGAGGGGTTATCGTAACTCTCTCGCCGTATGAAAATTCGTAATCAAGCGTTCTGCCCATGTAGAAGCATTCTGTTTTGTAGGTTGCGGCTGTGCACATATGAGTGGTCCTCGCTTTCGTGATTTTATGATGATAATATTATAACACGTTTTTGTGAAATATCCGTGATAAGAATAGATTTTTAAATAAAATAATGCAGAATTGCACACCAAATTAATGCAATTTTGTAGTATACTATTATTATATGATATTGACCTTTTTTTAGTTAGATGTTACAATATAATAGGAAATAATAGAAATCAATGTCAGAGGGCTGGTAATTATGAGAAAGAAGATATGCGGCAATTGCTTTGCGACGATGCGCGGGAACGTATGCAGACACTGCGGCTACCGCGAAAACAGCACAAAGCCGGAATACGACGCGCTTTCAGCCGGCACGGAACTGCATGGGAGATACATCATCGGCAGGCTGCTTGGAAAAGGCGGATTCGGCATGATATATCTCGCATACGACCAGAATAACGACCGCGCCGTTGCCGTAAAGGAATACTACCCGGACGGTACCGCTGTGCGTTCCGGCGATAATGTCACCGTGGAACCGATGACCACTCAGCAGGCGGAAAGCTTCGACGAAGGAAAAAAGCGCTTTGAGCAGGAAGCGGAGCTTATTTCTCACTTCCGCGAAAGCTCTGAGATGATCGGAATATACGATGTTTTCGAGGAGAACGGTTCAGCGTATTATGCGATGGATTTCGTGCGTGGCGCTTCGCTGAAAGACATCGTAGCAAAGGCGGGGAAGCTTTCACCGCAGCAGGCGGTCTATATCGCGGTAGGGCTTCTTCCCGCACTGGAGATAATGCACCGCGAGATGATACTGCACCGTGACGTTTCCCCGGATAACATCATGCTGTGCCCAGACGGTTCGGTGAAGCTGATAGATTTCGGAGCGGCGCGGCAGCTTGGCGACAGCACCCAGAGCATGTCCGTGATACTGAAGCAGGGCTTCGCACCGCTGGAGCAGTACCAGAGAAAAGGCAGACAGGGCGGTTGGACGGATATCTATTCCCTTGGCGCGTCGCTGTATTTCGCGCTGACAGGCGAAACCCCCGACGACCCGCTGACGCGCCTGGAGGACGATTCCCTTTTCAAAAAGGGTCTGACAGGAGTTACTGGCAGGCTTGCGGAGGTATTGGTAAAGGCGTGCGCGCTGAAATCTGAGGAACGCTATCAGGACGCGGGAGAGATGCTGAACGCGGTGAATTCCTGCGGGATAACCCCGGAGCGCATTCCAGAGGAGATCATTGCTTCGGTCATTTCGGGGAATGACTCCAGGTTGAAACGCCCCGGCCGCAGGCGCACGGTGATCACTGTGGCGGCAGCTGCGGTGACTATCGCGGCTGGCTCAGCGGTGGCGTTCCTTTCGGGAATATGGGCGCCTCCGGTGGAGGTGAAGATAGGAGGGGAGATGTTCCCGGTGACGGTGACGGAGCTTGACCTTTCCGGCCGGGAGCTCACCAATTCGCAGATATCCAATCTGCGGCATATGAAGCAGCTGAAATATCTGAATTTAAAGGATAACTACATAACCGACCTTTCCTGCCTTGCGCCGCTGACCCAGCTGGAATCGCTGCATTTCAGCAACAATAACGTTACCGATATCAGTTTCATGAAGAATATGGACGGACTGCGTGAGATAAGCGCGGAGAACACCGGCGTTTCTGATATTTCAGTCCTGCGTGGGAAAACGCAGCTTGAATCGGTGTTTTTCGGGGACAGCTACGTCACGGATATCACACCTATATCCGACAGCCGGGGTCTGAGATACGTCGGCTTCAATGAAGCGCAGATACCTGATATCAACGCCCTTGAGGGAATGACCGAGCTTGAAACGGTGTGCTTTGCCGGGTGTGGAATCACCAGCCTGGAGCCTCTGCGCAGCAGCAAAAAGCTGCGGAATATCTATTTCGGGCGCAACAACATATCCGACCTGTCGCCGCTTATCGGCTGTGATATTGAAGAAATGTACATCGACTGTAATCAGCTGAACGGCGATACCGAGGCATTCCGGGGACTGACCGCGCATGGATTTATCGTGCTGAACGGCAACGGATATCTGGACAGCCAGCTTGACTACCTGGTATCGACGATAAACGGTGAATTCACGCTGTATAACTAAGGGGGACCCGACATGAAAACAGAAGAGCTTGAAGCAAAGATTCGCCGCACCAAGCGCCTGGATATGGGGCTTATCAGCGACAATGCGCCGCCGACATTTGCAATATTCATGCAGGACGTTATGGAAGAATGTGGAGTGAAGCGCAGCGAGCTGATAAAGGCGCTGAATGTAGACCGCAACTACGGCTATCAGATGCTCAACGGCACCAGAAATCCCACCCGTGTACAGGTGCTCAGAATAGCGCTGTACATAAAGCTTGACCTTAAACGCACCCAGCGCCTGTTAAATCTCGCCGGCAGGGAAGCGCTGTATGTCCGGCGCCCCGAGGACGCAAAAACAGTACATTGTCTGGAACACCCGATGGATTTCAAAAAGGCATGCCAGTTCATCTGGGGAGATGAATAACGGAATACGACAGTTGACTTTATCTGAGTTCTGGGTTATAATAACAATAATACATTTCAAAGAACTCAGGAGAAAACGATGATAACACTTGAACCATGCAGAAAAGAGCATTTAAAGGAACTTAAGGCGCTGTACATGACTGCATTCCCGAAAGAAGAACGCGCACCCTGGTGGCTGATGAAGCTTCGTGCAAATCAGGGCAGGGCAGATTCGCTTGCAGCAACGGTCGATGGCGAATTCGCGGGAATGGCGTATGTGGTAACGCGGGACGACATGGCATATCTGTTCTATCTCGCAGTGGAGCAGAATATCCGCGGTAAGGGAACCGGCAGTGCAATATTGAAGGCGCTGGGTGAACGTTATGCGGGCAAGCGCATATTCCTTTCAAGGGAACAGCTTGACAGCTCCGCGCCAAACTACGCTCAGCGGGAAAGCCGTCACCGTTTTTACCTTTCCAACGGCTTATCTGACTGGGGCATTCAGATAAAGGAAGGCCCGATGATATACGACGTTATGGGCACGGGCGATAAGGTGGTAACAGCCGCTGAATATGACGCGCTCATGAGAAGCTGGGTCGGCAGAATGCCGAAGCGGTTATTCAACGCATATGTCATTGAGTTAGGGACGATATAATTTTCCTGGCAAGCGAAGGTGCTGACTGTGACCGACAATGAGGACGGACCGAAAGGCGCCATAATTTCCAGCCGTAACGCATTTGTTATAAGTGCGCCGTTTAAGAGTACCGTAAACCTGTCAAATGTATTGTGCAGAAGCGGAGACAACCATATCTATGTAGAAAGTTCCGTTGGTACATCGAATATATATTCGGGCGAGTTCAGCCCATTAACGGCTTCAAGCGATTTTACCATTGTTGACGTAGCGTCCGGCTGCCCGACGCAGCTGAGGGGTTACGCTCAGGATAAAACCAGGAGGGATAAGCGCTCGGCTTATCCCTCCATTGTGTATGATGAAATAAATACTGTTTTAGATCAGCTCTGCGATTTTCTTCAGAACATCTGAAGCGTCAAGAGCGTTGACCTCTCCATCGCCGTTGAAGTCAGCCATAAGCGGATTTGCGCCCGCTTCCAGACCAGTTATATCCCTGAGCACTGCGTTTGCGTCCAGTGCGTTCAGCGTTCCGTCGTTGTTAGCGTCGCCATTCAGGTCACTGTAGTCGCCCAGCATGATCACATATTCGCCCTTTGATGCTGCGCCGGGTAATACCGCATAGCCGTCCCCGGCTATCTTATAGGTGCTTACAGATTCAGCGCTTCCGTCCTTGATAAAGTACAGATTAGCGAATTTGCCCACATATTCGTCCTTGAACTTAATATTAAGCTCTGCACCGACATTGTTGCCGCCGGTCGTAAATCTGTAGCCCGCAATGCCGCGTGCGCCCTTTGCTGAGGACGTTCCCGGGAGCAGGCTCAGGTCTGCGTAAGCGCTCTCCGATGTTATCCTGCTTCCGTCGATAGTCCACGACTTGGAGGAGTCGAATTTGAAATTTGCAGATATCTTATTTCCCTTTATCGCTTTTAATATCTCGGCAGAAACAACGGTTGAGCCGTTCAGATCGATATTTACCTTGCTGTTTTCGTCCATCTTTGAGAGTGCAGCAGCTATCTCGTTCCAACTCATGGAATTTCCGTTCAGTACGGGGTCGTAATCCTTTATTGCCGTGCTGCCGGAACCGCTGGGATAATGCACGCTGGAGCTGCCGCCAGTGGACTTCTTCCGGAACTCAACGCTGAATACGCAGTCGGCAGTCAGCGTGAATGTATACTTGCCGTTTGTGAGCCTTACAGTCTTGCCGTCAAGCGTTACGGATTTCACCTGATATCCCTTGTCCGGGGTGACGGTAAGAGTTACCTCTGTGCCTATGGGATAATCGGAGGTAGAGGGGGTAACTGTGCCGTTTTCGCCGCACTTTACGGTTACTGTCGCATAGTCTGCGGGCTTTTCCTCAAACTCAGCGGTGAATGTCCAGCTGACTAACTGATCCATCATAAATGTGCAGACGTCGCTTTCAATTGTCACCTCAGGCGCCTTGTTTCCGTCAAGCTTTACTGACTTTATACGGTAGCCCTCGTCGGGAGTGATCGTCAGCGTTACCATATCGCCGGTGCCTATCGAATAAACCTGAGTGCCGTCAGAGAGAGTTTCTGAGCTCCTGCCGCCGTCAAGTCTGCCGCTGAAATTTACAGAGCCGTTGGCAGGCTTTGGAATGGTGAGCGTTGAAAGGTCAGCGTAGCTGATCACGAATTTGTTTTCGCCCGCGGCAGTAGTCACCTTATAGTAACAGCCGTCGCTGTCCTCTTTATAAGGTTCAATTGCAACGCCGTTGAAATCAGCGTCGCCTATGAACTTATCTTCAGTTACATTTGCGAATATCTCGCATTCAGTGCCGACCTTGTACTGACCGCGCGAATTGTACGGCGCAGTCACTACCGCCACTTTATTTTCCGTGTTAGGAAGATTGATAGCCAGGGTCGAAACGGTGCAAAGTTCAGCATTATCGCCGTACTGAACGGTGATATCCGTATCTTGGCTTATGGAGAAATATTCGCTTGTATATCTCTGCTCGTCGCTGTTGTATGAAACCTCGGCGCCGTTAATGCTCTCTATGACAGTGAGCGGCTCGCCGTTGCCGTCCGTCGGAACATCGATACTTACTGCGACTGGTTTGTCATTCAGTGCATATGCGGGGAATTCATTGGTGGCTGTGCCGTCATGATAAGTCAGCATTACGGAATTTATCTTTCCGTCAGAAATATCCTGTTTGAGGGAGTCTGCTATGTCCACATTATAGTATTGCTGTCCCGTCCAGCTATAAATAGCCATTACGAGCAACTTATCTCTGCCGTCGGTCGTGACGGTGTATGTTCCGCCTGGCGACAGCCCATAGTCCTTTAACAGATTGACGTCGGATTTCCATTCCATAAGGGATACTTCTTCTATCCTGTAGCCATTGTCAGGTACAAGGGTGACTTCTATTTCCGCGCCAACGGGAGCGAGGTAGTATTCATCAGGGTAAGTGCCCTGCAGTTCCAGAGGTTTGCCGTTGTACGTGGCAGACGAGATGTAGCAGGGTTTACTGGTGTCATAACTGCCCTCGCAATAGAATCCTATCCTTTCGGTCTCTACAGCGCTTGCCGTGAAAGATACAGCGGGTACAAGCGCAAGTATCATGGCAAACACCAGCAGCATGCTTATAAGCTTGCTGCCAAGCTGCTCAGAGTGCATCATTGTTTTCCTCCTTAACAGTGCTCGGGCAGGGCATATCGCCTGAAAGCGGCATATGAAATTACTTCCTGCCACAGCATGAATAATTTTACGGATATTATATCAGAAAATGGCACGATTGTCAATAGAATGGCGTATTAAAATGCAATACAAATTTGTAATGGGAACCTCTAAAAACCGGTTTGAAAAGGGAAAATGGGTAGAGTATGCCGAATGCGAGGAAAGCCGACGAAGTAAGGCTGTATGCCTTACGAGAAGGTTTGACGAAGCAGGCGGTGTGCTATACACATTTTCACTCAAACAAGGTTTTTAGAGGTGACCTAATGAAAAAATCTGACCCGGAGCGAAATAGATTTCGTTCCGGGTCAGAAGCCGGTAAGAATATGAGATGTGTCAGTCCGTCAGAGCCCCGCAGCTTTTCTGAGAATAGCCGCCGCATCCAGGGCGTTAACTGTTCCATCGCCGTTGATGTCTGACATTTCGGCGTTGCTGAGCGAGTCAATGCCAACAGCAAAGCGAAGCAGATGGGACGCGTCCATTGCGTTCATGATTCCGTTGTTATCTGCGTCGCCAGGAATGTCGCTGTACGCGCATATCATGGCGATCAGTTCGCCGCTGCCTGTAACGGATATCACAGCGGAACCGTCCGCACCTATCCTTGCCGCGCCCACAAACGTTTTTACGCCGTTATTGCTGCGGTAAAGATTTACGAACTTCTCTCCGTTGATGGAGCCGGGGGTGATCTTAACGTCAAATGTGAGACCGTCTGCGCTGATCACGATATTTGCAGAAAGTTTTCCGCGCAGCCCCGTGGTATTTCCAAAAGCCGAAGTGTAATCTATGACGCCGGAGCCATTCACCCTGCTGCCGTCTACTATAATGCTTACGGCGTCTCTGATAACGAACTCGCACATCTTTTTCTGCTCTGCAAGGACGCGAATGACGTTTTCAGGGATCGCGCTGCCGTTAGTCAGTACCGTGAATGTGGTGTTATCCGTCGTACTTATATAGTTACAGATGGAATCCCAGGATTGGTTCTTGCCGTTTATCGAGGGCCTGTCGTCCCTAAATACGGGTCTGCCGTAACCGCCTGAGGAACCACCGGAAGTCTTTGGTATGGATTGCTCCTCTGACGCCTTGCATACAGCGCAGATACGCTGTTTCAGACCCTCGCGGGTGCTGGTGGCATTTCTGATGATTTTCCATTCGCCGAACTTATGACCGACTGCGGGTATTTCAGTGATGTCGGTCTTAGCGTCGCAGCGCTCGCAGTGGTGCGACTTTGTTCCTGTTGTTGTGCAGCCGGCAGCCTTATCGGTCGTCCATGCTGTAGAGTAACTGTGTCCGAGCTTTGAGATAGTTTCGGTTTCGGTCTTTTGGCACACGGTGCAGGAATGTTCCCTGGAGCCGTCGTTCGTGCAGTCGGCTTTTTTGGTTATCACCCAGTTGCCGAAGCTGTGCTTACCGGTTGCCGCGATGGTTACGGCTGCAAGGGTAGTTTCATTCTTGCCGTTTTCATCGGTGAACAGCTTGCCACAGTTGCTGCAGGAATAGTACTCTATGTTGCCAGTGTCAATGCAGGTCGGGGCCTTTGCAGCGTGCTTACTGATTTCGTGGCCTGCGACGTTGCCGTATTCATGACCGCACACTGCGCAGACTGCCTTTTCGGTGCAGGTCGCCTTGCCGCTGCTATGTTTCTCATAGCTGAACATTACGTTGCAGGATTCGCTGCCTGCGCAGACATACCAGTGGGCTGTTTCATTGTAGCTGTAGCCCCTGCTGACGTCTGGCTCGCAGAGCCTGAACGCGTCGGCTGTGATGTCCATCAGTCGCTCGGGGTTGAAGTGGTAATCAAGTTCGGACGCATCTGACACTGAATCGAAAGAAACATGGTGGTCGCCATTTCCAAGCCATAAGTACAGGCTGGTGTCGCCGGATTTTGCTGCGGTGTTGTTGTTTGCAATTGCCTTAACGCCGTCAACAGAGATCTCCGCGTTGTCGGGATTATCGATTTTCAGCAGGTATACGTCGTTAGAGAGGTTGTTCTTTATCTGGCTGTGCTGAAGTGCATTGGAGCCATCCGCTGCCTTAATGGCTACTGAACTGTTGGTGATGTGGATATTGATTGCATCGCCCTTGTCAGAAGCGCCGTTTCCTATCACGTCGTAGCCGGGGTTGCCTTTCTGCTGCAGGTCAACAACGCTGTCCTCAATAGAGATGTTGCTGCCTGTTCCAGTCCGACCGCCGCCAATGATCGCCGCGCCTGACCCTCCTGTCGCGCATACAACGGAGTTTGTAATGCTGATATTATCACCGTTGCTGTTCTGACCGCCGCCTATCGCCGCGCCGAAACCAGCTGTTTCAGCTATAACCCTGGCGTTGCGTATGGTGATCCCGTCTGCGCCGCTTTCTCCACCGATCGCCGGAGAGCGCGGTCCGCTGTAGGCAGAAACATTGCCGCCTGAAATAACGATGTCTTCGGCACTGCAATTTGCAGCACCGCCGATCGCGGTCGAAAGATCTGAACTTGCCTTGATGTTGCCGCCTTTAATGATAATATGGCATGCCTTGGTCACAGAATTGCTGCTTGTGCAGCCGATGGCAGTTCCCTGTGAGATCGATGTGGTTGCAGTGAGCGAGCCGCAGCTTTCATCGCAGCAGTGCGCAGTACTGGTCTTTGCCTTTTCGCAGGTTAATGTCAGTGTGCCTGAGCCGTCCTTGGCAATGCAGCTGCCTTTTAAACTGTTATTGCTGATGGTGTTGGACGTTCCGTCTGCTAATGTGATCGTTGCATTGTTATCTCCGGTTATGCATATCGTCGAAGAAGCGCTATTTGAAGATGGAGTTTTGATATTCACCCCTGCAAGTGTGATGTCGGCGTTGGAAGAAGCTATGGAGATGGTGTCAGACGTTTCGCTAACGCCGTCCGCATTTCTTATCACAACCGGCTTATCAGTGCTGATAGTCAGAACTCCTGTATCAGCGGGGTAGGTGAAATCCGTGCCATATGTTAAGGAAGCGTTGCTGCCTGTGATAACAAAATCTGAACCTATCTGCTCAAATTTATCGTCAACAAGGAGGTAGGTGCGCTTTTCGCTGCCTACGGTAACATTGAGCAGACCGTTGCTGTCGGGAGCAAAGTAACCGTAATAGGTCTTGTCCGCGTTGCTCAGGAATTTGTAATAGAGACTGCTGCTGCCTATACAGATATCCTCGCCGTTCGGGTTGCTGATTGCGGCAAGATAAACATATTTGCCTTTGGAGTTTTTAGGTGTGACATTGCTCCTGAATGGTATCAGGTGTTTATTTTCATCGTCTGCAAGATAAACCAGACCGCCGTTTATCCGATAGTTCTGGGTGTTTGAGCCTTCAGTCCAGCCGCCCAGTGCGGGGCTGTTGTAACCACCCTGCGCAGTAACAATACCGTTGTTTATAACGATATTGTCTGCCTGGCCGTTTGCGCCTGAGCCAATCGCGCAGCCGAAATCGTTATTATTGTTGTTGTCAAAGTAGGTAATAACAGCGTTGACAATACCGCCGTTAATGTAAATGCCGTCAGCATTGCCTCCCTGACCGCTGCCGATGGCTGCGCCAAAGACGCTTTCTGCATTGATTATACCGCCGTTGACAGTAATATTGTTTGCATTAGCGGCATAACCGCCGCCGATGCCTGCGCCCTCGCTGCTTTTTGCTTCAATTCTGCCGCTGTTTATGACAATGTTGCTTGCGAATTTGTTATAATCGCCGCCGATAGCCGCAGGGGAGGTGACATTTGCTTTAAGTGAGCCGCAGCTGCTGCCGCAGATATGGCCGGCTTCTCCGCTGTGTTGGCAGGATATGGTGAGTGTTCCGCATTCGGCACTGTCAGAGTTCTTGGACAGTGCAGCATAATCATAGGTTGTGGAAATGATGTTTTCTGTGCCGTCAGCAAGGATAATATTTACGTTTCCGCTGCTGTTGTTGGCAATTTCGATGGCACTGTGTTCATTTAATCCCCTTTGGATATTTATTCCCGCAAGGGTAATGTTTGCTGAAACGCCGTTATCAATGTAAATGTCATTGCTGCATGGCTGCGCCGGGTCAACATTTTTGATGGTAATGCCCTTGGCTGATAAAATCGTCAGCGTGGTGCCGTCAATTTTGTAATCGGTTCCGTAGACGAGAGACTCGCTGCTGTCGGTCGCGTAGAAGTCAAGCTTTAAATTCTCGGCGTTTGTGAAACCGCTTTCGGTGTAAATATATTCAGTGGTGGTAGTGCCTACCGTTACAATGTTTCTGCTGTTTTTCGGCATGAAAACATAGGATTTGTCAACCTTGGTGGAGGAATTGATGAGGTCGGTTTTGTATGTGCTGTTTGACGGATATGTTTTTCCGTTTACGGTAATGCTTTCATTGCCCGAATTGTCTATTTCCAGTAAAATCAGCTCTCTGCCGTTTGAGTCCTTCGGCACTGAGGACATTCCTCTTTTGTCGGAATGTACGGTACAGCTATCGCCGCACTGGGGATATACCGAGCCGCCGTCTATCACGATATCGGCAGCCTGTGCTTCGCTGTCGGAAACGCCGATTGCGTCAGCGCTGCCGCTGCCAACTGCGTAAACAACGCCGTCGGAAATTCTGATTATGCCTGTTCCGTCCGAGTTGCAGTCATTTCCTGCGCCGACAGCAACCGTGCCTGTGCCAGTGCCGCCATAAGCGGTATTTGCGTAGATAGTGCCGCCGCTTATGTTTATGCTGCTAAATCTGCTGCAGTAAGCAGCGCCTATTGCCGCGCCGTAATTGCGGATGCCGCTGGAATTTCTGAATTCGCTGCCGTATGCCGAAATTATGCCGCCGCTTATGTTTATAGAGTCAACGCTGCCGTTAGTGGCGCTGCCGATGCCTGAGGCGCCATTATCTCCCCGTGCCTCGATTATGCCGCCTGAAATGTTGATGTCGGATACATCGGCTAAATTGCTGCCGCCGATGCCTGCGCCGTCAGTGCCTGCGGCTAAGATCATGCCGCCTTTTATGTATATGCCGCCGGTTTGGGCTCCATTAGTTCCCGAAGCGCCTATGCCCGCGCCGTGTCCCTTGCTGCACCTTGCGTCAAGCATGCCGCAGTTCATGTCGCACTGATGGTTTTCTTCGTCTGCGTGTTCGCAGGTGATCGTAAGCCTTCCGTTTTTGGACAGCTTTTCAATGCCTGCCGCGTTCACGCCGTTCAGATAGTTGGAAGTCCCACCTTTAATGGTTATAGTTACGCTCGCGGAGCTGTCGCCCATGGATATAGCAGCGCCGTCGGTTGGTCTGATGCGCAGAGAGTCAAGCGTAATATTCGCGTCAACGCCGCTTTTAATAAAGATTTTTGCATTGACAAACTGATTGTTTACGCTCTGTATGGTTATAGGAGTGCTTTTCAGAACGGTCAGCGTTTGAGTTTCCTCGTTATAGCTGTAATCTCCGTCGTCGATGGATCCACCACTGATGGTAAACACATTGCCTACGGACTCCGTCTGACTGTCGTTATATGTTGCCGGGAAATTGTTCTTGTTTTCATGAGGTTCGTTCAACTCACCTGTTTCAGCCGTTTCAGGCTCTGTGGTTTCGTGTGATTCCACGGTCGTGCTTTCGGAAGATCCTGCGGTCGCATTTACGGTAGCTTCCGCGGTTGTGTTCTCTTCTTCCGTTGCTTCGGGTGATCCGTGGACGATATTCTCATTGTTCTGCCCTATGTTGAATTCTGCAGAATCAGGGGTGCTGTCCGCAAATGCGGCTGTCCCCGGGTTCATCGCCAGCAGGACGCTCAGCGCAGCGGCAAGGCATTTCACCCTTGTCATGGCTTTTCTTTCCTGATACATTAATTACCTCCTTACCAGATATACGCCGATAAAATACATTACACAACGTATTACTTAAATGTATCTGTCATTATTACCAGTATACACTATTTCACATTTATTGTCAATATGTCAGTATATGTTTTGAAAAACAACACGGAAATTAAATGATTTGATAAATACACCCAGTCAGATAACATTTATCAGTATACATGTTTGGAGTGGTTGATTTTTCCTTAGGTGTGTGGTATTATTATATAATAGGGAATAGGGTGATGTGAATGAGGTATAAGGCGTGCAAGGTCGCTTCAGCCATATCACGAATCAATACACAAAAGGAAAGAGGTTAAAGCATTGAAAAAAATATCATCATTACTGGTTTCTGCGGCAGTTCTGGTGTCGTCGATTATGACGTTCGCCACTGTCACTGGTGCAGAGGGAACTGAAAGCAAGGGCGTGGTCATTCTGCACACGAACGATGTCCACTGCGGATTTGAAGCGGACGACTCCTCCTTTGGCGCGGCTGACCTTGCCGCATACAAGGCGCACCTTGAGGACGAGGGTTACGACGTTATCCTTGTGGACGCAGGCGACTTCGTTCAGGGTGGAGTTATCGGCACGCTTTCTGACGGTGAATACCCCATGCAGATAATGAACGAGCTTGGCTATGACGTCGCGGTTCCCGGGAACCATGAGTTCGACTACGGTATGGATACGTTCTTCAAGCTTACAGGTGAAGCTGAGTTCCCGTATCTTTCTGTGAACTTTACCGACCTGCGTACAGACGAAAAGCCGTTTCAGGCGTACACCATCATCGACGCCGAACAGTACAGAATAGCGTTCATAGGCCTCACCACGCCGGAAACCCTGACCTCCAGCAGACCGTCAAACTTCCAGGACGAGGATGGAAATTTCATTTACGGGTTCCTGGGCAGCGATGACGGAACGGCGCTCTACACCGCAGTCCAGAACGCGATCGACGCGGCTTATGCAGACGGCGCGGACTATGTGTTCGCGATAGGTCACATGGGCGACTACGTATACGACGACAGATGGAGTTCCATTGCGGTTTTTGAACACGTCAGCGGACTTACCGGCTTCATTGACGGGCATTCCCACAGCGAGATAATTGGCGAGGGCTGGGATAAGAGCGGCAATGACGTGTGGCTCACTTCCACAGGAACAAAACTCCAGACTATCGGTCAGATAACGATAACGCCGGAGCGTCAGGTCAACTGCGAACTTATCAGCAAGGACGATTACGCCGTATCCACGGACGAAAACTCCGCTGAATACAAGGCGTACCAGAAGATGTCTGATTTCATCGCGGGAATAGACGAACAGTACAACGAACTTGCCGGAACGGTAGTAGCAAAGACGGACGTTGAACTCACCGTCAACGACCCCGAAACAGGCGAGCGCGCAGTCAGAAACTCCGAAACCAACCTAGGAGACCTCTGCGCTGACGCTTACCGCGCAAAGACCGGCGCGGATATCGGGCTTATCAACGGCGGCGGTGTGCGCGCAAATATCGCGGCTGGCGATATAACCTACGGAAACATCATTGACGTTCAGCCGTTCGGAAATTCCCTCTGCGTTGTGGAAGCAACCGGTCAGCAGATTCTGGACTGCCTTGAGATGGGCGCGGTACATGCGCCGGAGGAAAACGGCGGATTTATGCAGGTGTCCGGGCTTTCGTACACCGTGAATACATATATTCCGTCTTCCGTCACTACTGATGAAAACGGCAATTTCACAGGCGTTGACAGAGAATACCGCGTAAAAAACGTGCTCGTGAACGGGGAGCCCCTTGACCTTGAAAAGGTGTACACCGTGGCTTCCCACAATTACTTGCTTCTTAATGGCGGCGACGGAATGAGCATGTTCAAGGATTGCAACATGATTGCAAAAGAGATCGCACTTGATAATCAGGCGCTCATCGACTATATCACCGAGGACCTTGGCGGCACTGTCGGCGAGGAATATTCCGACCCGCGCGGAAGCGGAAGGATAGCTGTCGTGAACGAAGCTCCCGAAACCTCTGATGAAGCGGGAACATTTGAAACAGCCGAAACGTTCGAAATTCCCGGCGAGTCCCAAAACCCGGATACAGGTGTCGGTTCCGTGACCGTGTTTATTTCCGCTGTGGGAATTTCGGCAGCGCTGATGTCTGCTTCGCGAAGGAAGAAGTAACACCTAAATGCACATATCAGAGCTTATCAAAGGGGTATCCGACCATTCCATTCGCGTTCTGATTGCCGCGGCAGAATCCAGCCTTTCAGCACAGGGTACGATTCGGAGTACCGGCAGGTTATACATACAGAGACATGGAAACCGATGCCGGGCATGGCTGAACGGCAAATCGAAAAAGAGGTTGCGCGTCAGGCAATAATGTTCGAGTAATACTGTAAAAAGGGCATTGTTACTGTAAACGTCAAGTTCAAGGAATTCGCCGGGAAGTGGCTTAATGACTTCGCAAGGGTCAATCTGAAAAAGACAACGTTCCAGAGAATGAAAAACACTACAATCAGGGTTTATGCAGCCTTTGGGCATTTGCGTGTTGATTCTATAACGCGCTGTCAGATTCAGGCTTTTGTTGACGACATGGCGAAGAAAGGCAAGAACATGAAAACAGGAAAGCCGCTGTCAAGAAAATCCATCGTTCATCATCTCAGTTTTCTTTCAGACGTGTTCAATTACGCATTGAGATTTGATATGATAGGCTCTGATCACTGCAATCGTATTTTCGTCTCAAAAGGCGAAAAAAGGAAAAGAAATCTATACCATTGAGGAAATGAAACAGCTCTTTAAGCTGGTAAACCAGTATGCACCGCTGAAATACAAAGCGTTCCTTACTCTGGAAGTATACAGCGGATTCTGGAACGGTGAACTTATGGGGCTTGAGCGGAAAGAAGCGGACTGGGAAAACAACGTGATAAGCGTTCGCCGTACCTCAAACTACACGGTAACGGACGGTAATTATACAGATACACCGAAAACCAAAAGCTCGATACGTTCTCTTAAACAACCGCAGCAGGTGTTTGATGTTCTTTCAGCCCTGAGAGAAGCAGGCTGATTTTCAGTAAAGGACACATAAAGGACTTGTAATGGACAAACATCTTTTCCGAAAATAAAAAAAATCCCGTGAACAGCTTATTAAAGCCATTCACGGAACCATCTCTTTGGTGCAGGTGACGGGACTTGAACCCACACGACCTTGCGATCACTAGCACCTGAAGCTAGCGCGTCTGCCAATTCCGCCACACCTGCGTATAAATCGTTTCTGAATTGAACTCGCCAGAAACACCAGAAGTAAGCTTCTGGAAAAACTCGAGCCAAACCGCATTCGCAATCTGGAGTGGTGCGGGTGACGGGACTTGAACCCGTATGTCATACAACACACGCACCTCAAACGTGCCTGTCTGCCAGTTCCAGCACACCCGCATTTATTTCCCGTCGTTCGTTCTCACTCCCGACGACTGTATTATTATATCACAGAATATTTCTTTTGTCAAGCGTTTTTTTGAAAAAAAACAAATATTTTTTGACTTTTCCTGAATAATCATCGAAAAGCCGATTACAGAGCCATTCGTGCAGAACGAACCGCGGGTCTATGATAAAACACTTGACGAACTGCGCAGATTTCAGTATAATTATAGTATATCAACACAGGAGGCAAGAATGAAAGCTGATAAACAAAAAAACAAGTCGCTGCCCCGGCGTCTGTTCGGACTGCTATGGATATTCATTCCCCTTGTGGTTGCGGCGGCTATGTACTTTCTGCTGCCGATGTTTCCGGAATTCACAGAATATGTTATTTCGCGCGGGCTTTTCAAGATATTCACTGTTCCTGTCGGGTTCGTCACGTCGCTTATCCCCATTTCGCTGACGGAACTCTGCGCAGTCCTCGCTATCCCTGCAGTCGTCGCGCTGCTGGTCGTGTTCATTATAAGAATGAAAAAAAGCGCCAGCCGCCGCAGCACTGCGATAAAGGCAGGGCGTTTCCTCGCGGGCTTCGTTTCATTCGCGGCGCTGGTCTACATGACTGCGCACGGCGCGAATTACTACCGCCTGTCCATGGAACAGCTGATGGACCTCGACACCACGCCGAAATCAGCGGAATTCCTGGTGGCAGTGTGCCAGGACCTTGCCACCCACGCAGCGGAGGAACGCGAGCATCTCACCGAGGACGAAAACGGCTGCGTGACATTTACCGAGGACATCTGGACGGAACTTTCGCGCACCGGCAGCGGTTATGAGACGCTCGTTGAGGAATACCCGTTCCTGTGGACTAGCATAAGCCGCCAGAAACCCGTGCAGCTTTCATATTACTGGAGCTATACTGGGATAACCGGCATGTATTTCCCGTTCTTTGCAGAATGCAACGTCAATACTGAGCAGCCTGATTTCTGCCAGCCGTTCACGGCAAGTCACGAAAGTGCACATTCCCGCGGAATTGCATTCGAGAATGAATGCAACTTTCTCGCCTACCTTTCCTGCATTAACAGCGAATACCCCGAGTTCAGGTATTCCGGGTACATGATGGCGTACAAATACTGCGCTAATTCGCTTTACGCCTATGATATCGACCTCTGGCGCGAAGCCAACGCATACACCACCGATGGCATGTGGAGGGATTTCACGGCTGAAAACGAGTACATTTCCGCATTCGAGGGGAAAGTCAGCGAAACTGCCGGAAACATAAACGACGGGTTCATAAAATCCCAGGGCGTGAAAGACGGACAGAAGAGTTACGGCAGGGTGACAGACCTCATTCTGGCGCATTATTACAAGCAGTGGGCGCAGTCATGAGGGAAATCAGATACACGATCCCGGAGGAATTTGACGGCGTTCAGGCACAGGTATTCCTGCGGGCAATGGGAATTTCAAGACGGGTGATGATACGGCTGAAACAGTCCGGCGGGCTTATCCGCAGCGGGGCAGTACTGCGCACGGTGGATATCGTGCATTCCGGTGAAGAAATTCTGCTGCGGCTGTGCGATGAGAGCGGTTCCCCCGAAGCTAACCCGGGGCTTTCAGCGGAGATAATGTACGAGGACGAGGACGCTGTGGTATTCAACAAGCCGCCGTACATGCCGGTACACCCCTCTCAGCGGCACCACGACGACACCCTTGCGAACCTGTTCGCTGCGAAATTCCCGGGGCTGCCGTTCCGGCCGATAAACAGGCTGGACCGCAACACCAGCGGGCTTTGCGTGTGCGCCAAGAACCAGCTTGCGGCAGCCGCGCTTTCCGAGACTGTCAGCAAGGTCTATTTTGCGATAACCGAAAGCGCGCCCCCGGGTGATACTGTCAACGCGCCTGTCGGCAGGGTCGCTGACAGTGTGATAGAACGCTGCGTGACTCCAGACGGAAAGCCTGCGATAACGCATTACGTGCAGGTGAACGAAGGCTCCCCGGCGCTGCTGAAAATCACGCTGGAAACCGGACGCACACACCAGATACGCGTGCATATGGCGCATATGGGGTTCCCGCTGCTGGGCGACGATATGTACGGTGGGGACTGCTCCGCAATAAAGCGGCAGGCGCTGCACTGCGGGGAAGTCAGCTTTATTTCCCCGGTCAGCGGGAACAAAGTCACCGTGACTGCGCCGCTTCCGCAGGACATGGCAGCGCTCATTGACAGCACAGAAAGGAAAACGACATGATAAAAGCAGTTATTTTTGATATGGACGGACTGATACTCGACACCGAAAAGTTACTGGTGAAATACTGGTGCCAGGCAGCGAATGAAGCGGGCTTTCCCATGCAGCGTGAGCATGCGCTGAATATTCGCAGCCTTGCGCGGAAATTCGCGATACCCTATTTACAGGGACTTTTCGGTGAGAATTTCGATTATGTGAAGATACGCTCCCGCAGAATGGAGCTAATGAAAGAGCATCTCGACAAACACGGGCTGGAAACCAAACCCGGCATAACCACCCTGCTGGATTACCTCAACAAAAAGGGAATTCCCGCAGCGATAGCCACTGCGACTGATATCCAGCGTACAGAGGATTATCTCGGAAAAGTCGGGCTGCTCGGCAGGTTCAGCAGGATAGTCTGCGCGGCTATGGTGGAAAGCGGCAAACCGAAGCCGGATATCTACCTTTACGCGGCACAGCAGCTGGGGCTCCCCGCGAATGAATGCATGGCGCTGGAGGACTCCCCGAACGGCGTAAGGAGCGCTTCTTCTGCCGGGTGCGTGACAGTTATGGTGCCCGACCTCACCCAGCCAGACGAGGAGCTTGAAAAGCTGATTTTCGCGAAAGCGGATTCCCTTGCGGACGTGCCGGAGATCATCGAAAGAACATAAGGTCACCATTAAAAACCTCATTTACTGCAGATTTATCTGACTTACCCCCAAACGTCGCTTTAAGTAAACGCATTATCGCATCGCGAAAACGCTATCGTACCTTTCTAAGGGCTCGCCCACAATAATTTTACACGGACATACCCCTGTCCTGCCGGTTTGCTATAATCAGAGTATCAAACCCAGACAGGAGGTAATTATCATGGGATTTTTTGATCAGTTGAAGGACAAGGCTTCGCAGGCAGGCGAAAAGGCGGGCGCGGCGCTCAAGGACGCAAAGTCCAGGATGAGCGAAGGCATGGCGGACGCAAAGGCAAAGATGGACGAGCACAAGGCGCTTGCAGCAGAAGCGAAAGCGCCCATCGAGGGAAGTATCGCGCGGTATCAGGTGGTGTATCTCGGGGGATTCCCGAAGAAGCCGAACGGCAAAATGGATCCTACCGCGTTCGGATTCAATATCATGCCGGACAGCTTCATTTTCAAGCCGGAGCTGGAAACCAAAAATTCATGGTTCGGTGACGAGCTGTTCACCATTCCGTATGACAGAGTAGTCAAGTTCGAGATAGTGAAGCGGCAGGTCAGCAACACGGAGTTCCTGCTTTCCAGCAGCAGCGACACCAAGAGCCTGGAGCAGGAAAACAACATTCAGATAACCCCCCCCGACGGCGAGGGCAACGAGCTTATGACCCGCGTGGAAATGCTCACCGGAGTTTCAATATACGGTCAGGCGCAGAAGTGCCGCGAGCTGCTCGACCTCCTCCGCGAAAACAAGATACTCGGCAGGCTGAATAAGGACACTTCCAAACCCGCCGCTCCCGCAGACGACCCGCTGGAGCAGCTCAAAAAGCTGAACGCATTAAAGGAAGCCGGAATACTCTCAGACGAGGAATTCAACGCCAAGAAAGCGGAGCTTCTTTCAAAGGTATAACAAAATTTCCCCCGATTATTTCTCGGGGGAATTTCTGTTTTCGTCAACCAGCGACATATATTCTTTCACAAGCTGGATTATCCGTTGAATTTCGTCGGCGCTCTGGTCTGAAAGCAGCCCGGCAAGCTCTGAGATCAGACGTTCCTTTTCCGTCAACTGTATCACCTCATGATAATGATACAGAATCACCCGGACAGCCGACCGTCCGGGTAAAGGTCATTTTGCTTCGTCAACGCTCTCGAAAAAGGAGCGCACCAGCTTCAGCGCACTTGTAATTTCCCGGTCGCTTCGCCCGGAAACCAGGTTCCGCCACTCCCTGACGTGCAGGATATCGTCCTCGGAGGATTCCCCGGTCAGCAGATAATCCGTTGAAACGCCGAAGTGATCGCACAGCTTCCCGAGTATCTCGGTGCTGGGATTCCGCTTGTTCAGCTCGATAAGCGCGATGTAGCTTTCGCTCACGAATATCTTCTCCGCAAGCTCCGCCTGTGTTATTCCGTTTTTGCTGCGAAGATAGCGTAGTCTTTCGCCAAGAGTTCCCATTCTGACCGCCCCCTTAATAAAAGTATATCATACTGTCCGGTTTTGCTGAACTTACTCAAAGTAAAGAACATATTGACAAACAGCTATTGTTGTGATATACTAAGTATGCAGAAACTTTACATTTAGTAATGTTTGCATATCAGAAAGATTTTATACGGACAAAGGCGTGTCCCTATGGAATGGTACAATGTTATCAGAAAGTGAGATGATAGGTATGAAGCTGCTGCCGACAATACCTGTATGTCCGAACTGTGGAGCAAAGCTGACAAGCAAGTCCGTGAAGATTTGCCCAAAATGCGGTCATATAATTATTTACCCGGTTTCGTGAAATATGTTGAATTGCTTCGGAAAATGGAGTAAAATGCAAACATGAACTGAATGTGGAGGGTATATGAGCACAGAAAAGAACGAACGCTGCCTTGCGATATTCCTGCGGGGAATGCGCGGCGAGAAGATAACGGTCACGGAGCTTGCAAACGAATACGGAGTTTCCGCCAAGAGCATTGCCCGGGATATCAGCGAGATACGCTGTTTCCTGGCGGAAAACCGGGATCTGGCAGGTCACGCGGAGCTTGTCTACGACAGAAGCGCAAAGTGCTATACGCTGCGGATAGACGATTTCCTGCGGGACAGCGAAACTCTCGCGGTGATAAAGGTGCTGATAGGGAGCCGCGCATTCAGCAAGCCGGAGTTACTGGAGATAATCGGGAAGCTCCGCAGATTTACTTCCACCAGGGATAAGGCGCTGCTTGACAGCCTTATTTCAAAGGAAAAGTACCACTACTGCGAGGTACGGCACGACTGCTCCGAGGGCGTTGTGGACATGCTGTGGAAGCTCGCCGGGGATATCCGCTCCCGCACGGAAATAACGATAACCTACTACAAGATGAACCGCGACCGGGTAACGCACACGATACGTCCCGCGTCGATAATGTTCAGCGAGTATTACTTCTACCTCATCGCGTACAAGGCGGAGGACGAGAGCTGTTCGCCGGTGTATTTCCGGGTGGACAGGATAACGTCAGTCGTCGAGCACCGCACGAAATTCGAGCTTCCGCACGGCGTGGATTTCGATGAGGGAGCGCTCCGGAAGAAGATACAGTTCATGTTTCCCGGCGTGTGCCGGACTATCCGGTTCGAGTTCAGCGGACCGTCTTTGCAGGCGATACTGGACAGGCTCCCGACCGCGGTGGTGCTGGATATCAACGGCGGCAGGGCGCTTGTCGAAGCGGAGGTCTACGGCACCGGGATAATGATGTATCTGCTCTCGCAGGGGAGCTGGGTAAAGGTTTTAGCGCCTGATGATTTTGTTGAGGAATACAAGGCGGAGCTTAATAAGATGATCGGGCAGTATAAATAACAGAAAGGAATTTTTATTATTGTAAAGCCTACACTGGAATTATTCGAAAAACTTTCAACGGAGATTAGTAAGTCGACTGACACGACACGCACAATCAACAGCATTTCAGATCCTGAACTGAAAGAGTATATCAAAACCTGCAACACTGTTGTAGTAAACAACATGAATGTTGGTGCAATAGCGGCGGCTAGTGGCGCGGGTATAGCAGCTGTATCAGCAACTATCGGATCGGCTGTTGCTGCCGGTTCTGCTGTTCCGATAATCGGTACAATAATTGGCGGTATAGTGGGACTTGGCGTCGGCGCAATAATTGGTGCTTCTGTAAAAGCAGATCAGGAAAACAAGAAGAAAGCCGCATACAATGAAATAGTCAGAAAGCTGAATTCGGTGAATGAAGTATTATCAAAAGAACTGAAAGAAAAAACAAGACAGCTTGAAATACTGAAACAGCAGAACAGAACGCTTGAAGAAAAATATCGCCGCCTTCAGGAACGAATAGACTACATAGTTGGAACTATTGCCGGCGGAGAAGCCGCAAAGAAATCGCTGGTATAACGGCTAAAGGAGCATAATATGTGGTATTCAAAGGAAGACGAGGATCTTTTAAAGGTATCTAAGATGATACTTGACCGCAGTAATGATGCACTTGAATATGCCAATGCAAATAAAGCTGATGACGACGCCTATATCGAGTATGTGAAAAAGACATACAACATATCCGAACCTGAAATAACCGATGTCAGTCAGTGTATTTCCGAACATAACAGGATCAAGGACAAATCGTGGGAAGAAATAGTTGCAGAGGCTGACCAGAGGTATCCGGACAGAGTCACATTCGAGGACGTTCTCACTCAGGAGGAGATACAGAGAGCATATTCACGGTTCGATGAACTCAACAGGGAATTCGCACAGAAAACAAGGCTCACCAAGGTTGATATCGCGTTTCTGACTGTTGCGACAGCATTGCAGTGCCTGCGACAGTATGTGCTTGACCCTTTCCTGAAGAACGTGAGAAAAAGTGCAGGAACCCATGGCGAGCCCGTGTCTATGAAAGCAGGCGCAGAACCCGGGTGGTATCATGCCGATACTGATAAGATACTTGTCAGCCGGGTTCCCTTTGATGTGCAGAGATACGGCGAAAACAGTACAATTCAGGGTTTCCTGTCAGGTGGTAATCATCGATTCACTACATTGGGACATGATCCAATGCTGGGGTGGGTATTCGGTACAGCGAATATTCTTACCAACACTGTAACTAGGTCTGATTTCAGGTCTGCTCATGTAAAATATGTTCCTCAGGTCGGTAATACGATATATTCTCTTGCGGATACCGGCAGAGTTCAGCGAGGCGATAGCGGCTGTGTTCCCGAAAACTGACATTCAGAATTGTATAATTCACCAGCTCAGGAACTCC